>SDBU01007801.1_pt1 | contig 12280 bp, 8 predicted proteins | sample 2277071 | NCBI WGS metagenome assembly SDBU01 (sample SAMN10397929, study PRJNA504765) | marine sediment metagenome | isolation source: marine sediment core GS08_GC12, 126 cmbsf | place: Arctic Ocean: Gakkel Ridge, Loki's castle | collected 2008
CATTTTCAGATACATTAATTGAATCCGACCTTGCTTTTTTAGATGAAGAAAATCTGGATGGGATTGCGTGGGTTAAGGAAGTACCGGACCCGCGCCGATTTGGAGTGGCAGAAGTAAATAAAAATGGGCATATTATCCGTCTGATTGAAAAGCCGAAGGAAATTGTAAACAACCTGGCAGTAGTTGGCTTTTACTACTTCAAAAATAGTGGGGATTTGGTAAGCGCGATCCAACAGCAATTGGATGATGATATTTCCTTAAATGGGGAGTTTTTTCTAGTTGACGCAATCAACCTGATGATCAAAGCCGGAGCGACAATGCGCGTGCAGCCAGTGGATGTATGGCTGGACGCAGGAAAACCAGTAGCGCTGCTGGAAACAAATCGCTATCTATTAGAGAATGATAACGACAACAGTTCCGTTGCTGGCAAACGCGAAAAAGCCACCATTGTTCCGCCAGTTTATATTCATCCAGAAGCTGAGATAAAGAACTGTGTGATCGGACCGCATGTTTCCATAAGTCAGTGTGCAATAATTGAAAATACAATTCTAAAAAATTCAATCGTTGAGCAAGGCGCGGTAATCAGCAACATGGTGCTTGAGAATTCGATCATCGGGCGTTCCGCCGCGGTTCGCGGGCGAGCAGAAATAATGAATATTGGAGATAATTCCTGGATCGAGATTTAGCATTTATTTTGGATGAACGGTTGATTCATTAAACCGGATAATTCCAAATTTAATAATTGAGGAGCATACATGGCAAAATCATATCTATCTAAACGGGTAGCATCTTTGAAGCCTTCTGGAATCCGGAAATTTTTCGAGATCGCATCCACAATGAAAGAGGTTATCTCATTAGGTATCGGCGAACCCGACTTTGATTCACCGCCAGCAATTGTTGAGGCTGGCATCAAGTCCCTACGGGAGCAAAAAACACATTACACGTCTAACCGGGGAATTATGCCGCTGCGTCAGGCATTAAGCCAGCATATCATGGACCTATACGGGGTCAGTTACAATCCTAAGGATGAAATCGTCATTACAGTAGGCGGCTCTGAGGCTTTAGTCGTTGCATGCAATGCAATCTTGAATCCCGGCGATGAAGTGATCCTCCCCACGCCCTGCTTTGTTTCTTACCAGGGTGTAATATCGCTGGCAGGCGGGGTTTCTGTTGAGGTCCCCTGTATGATGGATAATAATTTTGTGCCGGATCCAGAAGAACTGGAAAAAGCGGTTTCTAATAAAACGAAAGCTATCTTGCTTAATTTCCCCAATAATCCTACCGGCGCCGTGGCGGATAAAGAAACTCTGATCGCGATCGGCAAAATTGCTGAGAAACACGATCTGATTGTTATTTCAGATGAGATCTATGACCGTCTGGTATATGGCGTAGAACATGTCTGCTTCGCCGCTCTGCCGGGTATGCGAGACCGGACAATCTTGGTCGGTGGTTTTTCCAAGAATTACGCGATGACTGGGTGGCGAATCGGATTTGTTTGCGCGCCAACCGGCCTGATGCAGGGGATAGCACGCATTCATCAATACATCATCATGACTGCTCCCACCATGGCTCAGTACGGTGCGCTTGAAGGACTCCTCTCCTGCGAGGATGATGTACAGAAAATGATCGTTGAATACGATCGTCGCCGCAAATTAATCGTAGAAGGTCTGAACTATATTGGGTTACCCACATTCGAGCCGCGCGGTGCTTTCTACGCGTTTCCGAAAGTAAGTGTAACCGGTTTAAACGATGAGGAGTTCTCCGAACGAATCCTCCAGGAAAAACATGTAGCATTAGTTCCAGGTTCCGCATTCGGTCCGGGAGGAAAAGGTTTTCTACGTTGTTCTTATGCAACCGCCTTTGACCAAATTGAAGAAGCGCTGGATCGCATTGACCAATTTGTGAAATCATTATGAATATCATCACGATCAACGAAGCACCTCAATTATGAGGTGCTTTTTAATTTATACTCAATTTTTAAAGGGTAAACCCATATCTTTTCCGGGCTGAATAGAAGAACTTCTTTACATACTATAATTAGTTGTTTAAAAAACACAAACGGGTATCCAAATTGACAAAATATATTACTGATATCGGATTAGAAGTACATGTTGAACTATCAACACGTTCTAAAATGTTCTGCTCCTGCGCGGTAGTGGATAATACAACCTCACCACCCAATAGCTCGATCTGCCCGGTATGCTGCGGAATGCCTGGCACATTGCCAGTGATTAACCGGAATGCTGTTGAGCTGGCCTTGCGTGCAGCAATAGCCCTGGATTGCGAGATCATGCAAACAAGCATTTTCGCCCGGAAGAATTACTTCTACCCGGACTTACCTAAAGGATACCAAATATCCCAATATGAACATCCCCTCGCGGAAAACGGAAAATTATTAATCCACACAAGTGAGGGTGATAAATATATCCGTATTCACAGAGCACACTTGGAAGAGGATACCGGCAAACTCACCCATGTTGTCCGGGATGAAAAATCCTACTCACTTGTTGATCTAAACAGAGCGGGTGTTCCGTTGCTGGAAATCGTCAGCGAACCAGATATGCACTCAGTTGAAGACGTGGCAGCATACAGCCATGAATTGCGGCTGCTTCTGCGGACAATCGATGTTTCAAGTGGTGACATGGAAAAGGGAGTAATGAGGTTTGAAGCAAACATTTCAATGCGTCAAGAAGGCTGTCAAGAATTAGGTACCCGTGTTGAGGTGAAGAACTTGAACAGTTTTAAAGCAATGGAAAACGCAATCATCTATCAAACAGGTATTCAAAAAGCAGCTTTGGAAAAGGGAAATAAAGTCCGTCAGCAAACACTCGGCTGGGATGAAACAACAGGGAAAACCTTCTCTCAGCGCAGCAAAGAGAACGCTAATGATTATCGATATTTTCCCGAACCTGATCTGCCGCCGTTAATTGTAGATCAAGAATGGATTGCGGAAATTACAGCGGCAATGCCGGAATTACCTAATGCAAAGCGCGCACGCTATGCGGCTGACTATAAACTTCAAAAGGAAGATGTTGAGCGTTTAATTGAAGAAAAGGAAACTGCGGTTTTTTTCGAAGCATGCGTGCATGCAACTCCTTCGCTCGCCCCTAAGAGCATCGTTAATTGGCTGCTTACTGACTTGTTTGCATGGATTAAACAGAGTGGAAACACGCTTAGAAAACTTAATATAAATCCTGCCGATTTTACAGCTCTAATCGCACTGGTGGAAAATGGGGTAATAAATCAAACCACCGGAAAAGAAGTGCTGGTAGAAATGCTGGAAAGCGGAAAATCTGCAAAGTGGATCGTCAAGAGAAAAGGACTGCAGCAGGTCTCCGATAGTGGGCTAATCAACGATATGGTCAAAACCGTGCTTAAAAACAACCCTGATGAAGTGCAGGCATATTTAAAGGGTAAAGATACCATTGCTAACTGGCTTTTCGGGCGGGTGATGCAAGAAGCAAAAGGAAAGGCAAATCCGCAGGTTGTCAAGAAAATATTACAAAAACAACTGAATTCTAAGAAATTGTAATTTGCTTACAATAACAAATAATTTACAGGATTACTATCTCGAGGAGGTAAACACAAATATCATTCCGTTTTTAAACTCTGTGATCAATGGATTTCACTATTTTTTAATAAATAAATTTGAATTACTTTAAACCCATGCGGATTGTGTGAATTTCTTATGGCCTCCCAGCACAATATTTATAATATTTGGTTAGCTGAGAATATTCATCATATTGACGGAATCTGCGTTCCTTTTACACTAATATATATCAGTTTTTTACGATCATATACCTTGATTCAACTATATATACTGAGAAACAAAAAGTATACATATTGATAAAGTAAGGAGAAATTATGAATGCCACAACCAACGCTTTTCAGATGGCACAACAACAATTTGACCATGTCGCCGAACAGCTAAATTTGGATCAGCAAGTGAGAGAATACCTGCGGTGGCCAATGCGCGAATTCAGCTTTCGCATCCCTGTCCGAATGGATAGTGGGGATATTAAAATCTTTAACGGTTTTCGTATCCAGCATAATGACGCAATTGGTCCTTGCAAAGGCGGCATACGCTTCCATCCATCTGAAACAATCGATACGGTACGGGCATTAGCCACCTGGATGACGTGGAAGTGTGCTGTAGCAAATATTCCGTTAGGGGGAGGAAAAGGTGGGGTTATTGTTGACCCTGCTACATTAACAAACACAGAAAAAGAAAGTCTTTGCCGAGGATATATTCAGAAAATATGGCGAGAAATTGGTCCGCGGCGGGATGTTCCAGCCCCGGATGTAGGCACAACCCCACAAATGATGGGGTGGATGATGGACGAATATTCAAAATTATCTGGTGAATACACACCAGGTGTAATTACTGGAAAACCTGTGGGGAGTGGGGGCTCACTCGGGCGTACAGAAGCGACCGGGTTTGGCGTGATCTTTGCCATCCGCGAAGCAATGAAAAAAATGAAAATCAACCCAACCAAGTGCAGTGCTTCTATCCAAGGGTTTGGCAATGTCGCCCAATATGCCGCCATTGGTTTCACAACATTGCTGAAAGGCAAGGTTATGGCGGTTTCATATTGGGATCGTAATGACCGCATGAGCTATACCATAAGCCATCCCAAGGGAATTGATCCAATCTTTTTACAGGGTATCACCAATCAATATGGTGCAATAGATAAGAGAAAGGCTAAATCTGCTGAATATGAAATCGAAGAAGGAACAGGGTGGCTCAGCAAAGATGTGGATGTCCTGATCCCGGCAGCGATCGAAGGACAAATTAATGCCGAGACAGTCGGAATGATCTCGGATAAAGTAGGGATCATAGCCGAAGGGGCAAATGGCCCTACTACATTGGAGGCGGATGAGCAATTGAAAAAACGTGGTGTATTTGTGATTCCTGATTTCTTATGCAATGCGGGCGGCGTAACCGTATCATATTTCGAGGGTGTTCAAAACGATATGAATTATTACTGGCCACGAAATGAGGTTTTACAACGGCTTGACGAGAAAATGACAAATGCTTTCCAAAGTGTGTATGATGTGTTTGAAAAAGAAAAGGTTTTCATGCGGGATGCAGCTTATATGGTGGCAATAAATCGTGTGGTCAAAGCAATGCAGCTCAGAGGGTGGATATAACCAGTTTTTTCAATAAAACTTTAAAAGCGAAACTATTACGGTTTTGCTTTTTTGTCTTACAATATATAGGATAGGGTTAATAATTATTGTATACTTTCTTTGAGATTATATTCTGAATGGGAGAACTTTTTCGATGAAACTAACAATCACCCAAGCACAACTTGCCTATGGATTAGGGATAGTCTCCCGAGCAGTATCCCCCCGAAGCACTCTACCAGTGCTCAATAATATTCTAATCGCTACAGATGAAGGGCGATTACGCCTTTCCGCTACAAATCTAGAATTAGGAATTACGTGCTGGATTGGCGCAGAGATCGAAGAGGAGGGCAATGTAACTATCCCGGCTCGTATCTTTTCCGATCTTGTCAATACGCTTCCAGGTAATAAGGTTAATTTATCTCTCACCACGCGCACACAAACTCTCAACATCCACTGTGATACTTCCAATTTTGATATCAAAGGAATCGATGCGCAGGAGTTTCCTCCCATGCCCTCGCCTGATCTTTCAGCCGGCGTGGTCTTGAATATTGCAGATTTCAAGGAGATGATTCACCAAGTCGGTTTTGCAGCTTCAAGCGAGGAAGCGCGCCCGGTACTTCAGGGCGTATTGATGGAAATCAATGGTAATGTGGTATCGTTAGCCGCTACAGATGGATTTCGTATATCTGTCCGCACTGCTGAATTATCAACCTCGCAAGACAATCCAATAAAGGTGATCATCCCCGCCCGTTCTCTCGGTGAACTTGCTAGGATTGCTACGGATGGTAATGAAACAGTTACAATGATAGTTCCTCCTGATCGGGGGCAGGCTATTTTTCATATGAAGAATGTGGAGCTTGTTACCCAACTTATCGAAGGCAATTTCCCGGATTACCGCGCCATTATTCCGCGTAGTTTTAAAACCCGTACCATTATTTCAACAAATGAATTTTTAAAAGCCTGCCGACAGGCAGAGATCATCGCCCGCGAAGGAAATTATGTAATCCGCCTTAATTTTCAGCCGCAGGAAAGCGGACCAGGAACAGTCGAATTCAGCACCCAATCAGAAGAGATGGGGTCAGGAGAGGTTATTGTAGATGCGAATATTGAGGGTCCGGAACTATTGATTGCTTTTAATGTACGTTTCTTAAGCGAAGTACTGGAAGTTATCGGCACCCCTAACACAATCTTAGAAACCAATGCTAATAACACGCCTGGGCTGCTTTCACCGGCAGGTAATGATAATTTCCGCCATGTGATCATGCCTATGCATCTCGGGTAAATAAAAACATAATATATACGGTTGTATATATATTATAGTCTTTATTTTTTTCGTGCAGGATTAAATTACTACAGCAATGTGAATGTTTTCAAGTAATTCAGATAATATAATTCCGAATGTACAATAAATATCAAGTAATCAATGCAATCATTTTCTAACTCATCTGATCGTTTAATGAGCATCACGCTAGCCCTTGGCCAGTACCCAATATTAGCTGACCGTATGCGCAATCATATGCGCCAAGAGCTCTTTAACCACAGTATCATCGAAAAACAAGAATTCGAAGCCCAGGTCCGCAAGCAAGCAATTCTTTCCCAGGAACGGGAAGGTTTGATAAACCCCATAGGGGAAGAACCGGCGGAAATATGGGAGAAAAGGCACACACGCATTCGTGACCAATTGACCGATTTGATTTTCAGCCAGCATTTATCTTTTGATCTATTTCAGTCAACTATTACAAATATATTAAATGAGCGAGGAATCGAGCGAACTGACCCGACACTTACATTCAATCCAGAACAAGCTCCTCAAGAATTGATTTTTGAACATGCTTGGTCGATTCTGAGATTACCACCAAAAGAACGCGCTCAATATGAGCACCACTTAGAAGAATCCCGTGTTGTACTAATCCGCACGATGATCAGCGATCAATTGCCATACGTCAACATTGCCAAACGTTGGTTCACTATCCCAGATCTAGCTGAAATAAGAACGCGAAAGATTGGCGCCGGTCGTATTGGCGGAAAAGCAGCGGGTATGTTATTGGCACACCGAATTCTCATTGATGAATTGCCAGAAGAACTACAATCATGCATCAACAAACCGGAATATTACTTCATCGGTTCAAACGAAATGTATTCCTTTTTCGCAATGAACGACCTGGAGAGATGGAATGACCAGAAATATAAAAACGAAGATAGGATGCGGGCAGATTACCCACGCATAATCGAAGAATTTACAAGCGGCCAATTTCCCTCTGATATTATTGAAAAACTACAAGGTATTCTAGAGAAAGTCGGCAATAAACCGCTGATCGTACGATCATCCAGTTTATTAGAAGATAGTTTTGGAACCTCTTTTGCTGGTAAATATGAGAGCTATTTTCTTGCTAATCAGAGGGACGAGACAACAAATTTAACAGCCCTTACCAATGCAATTGCGAAAGTATACGCGTCAACCCTTAATCCTAATGCGCTTCTTTACCGAAGGAATAAAGGACTTCAGGATTACGATGAACGAATGGCTATCCTTATCATGGTGGTTGAGGGAAAATCATTTAAAAACTATTTTCTTCCAGATGCCTCAGGGGTCGCTTTCAGCCGGAATCTATACCGTTGGGCACCACAAATTCGACGTGAAGATGGGTTCATACGCCTTGTTTGGGGTTTAGGAACACGCGCAGTGGACCGGGTAGGAAATGATTACCCCCGCTTGATCGCGTTAAGCCATCCTTTACTACGCCCCACGCCCGACCAACGTACAATGGAACGCTGCTCTCAAAAATTTGTGGATTTGCTTGACCTGGATGAAAATAGTATTAAGATCGCACCAATCCATGAAATTCTGGATGCAGATTACCCTTCATTACGCTATATTGCTCAGATTAGTGATGAAGGATATTTCTCATCGCTGCGATCACGATTGATGGAAAAAGACAGGAACAAACTGGTGTTGACCTTTGAAGATCTACTGCGTAGAACACCTTTTGCTGAAAGAATGCGTCAATTTTTACAGATTCTGGAGCATTCTTATGAGCATCCCGTCGACCTTGAATTCACCCTTGATATTGACGTTGACAACAAAGGAAATACAGACCTGCATTTTACTTTCCTTCAGTGCCGTCCCCAAAGCCACATAGTAAAAAGCAAAGAAACACATATCCCAGGCCATTTGCCTGAAAAAGACGTTATCCTTCAGACACGTTTTATGGTTCCGCAAGGGGCAATCAACAATATCAGCCACGTCCTATTCATTCCACCAGCCGAGTACTTTAAATTACAAATGAACGAACGATTTGAACTGGCACGCGCTATTGGAAAAGTCAATAAAGCGCTTAAAGGCAAGACATCGATTTTCATCGGTCCCGGCAGATGGGGAAGCACAAATGTTGACCTGGGCATCCCTGTTGACTACAGCGACATCTTTAACACTAGTGCATTGATTGAACTTTCCGGAGAGAATATAGGCGTTGCCCCGGAACCCTCTTTAGGTACTCACTTTTTCCAGGATCTTATTGAAGCCCAAATTTATCCGCTCGCGATTATCCTGGATGATCCCCAAAGCATTTTCCAGCCAGCTTTTTTCTATCATTCCCCGAACGCCTTAGCGGATTTGATTCCAGCCGATGATATTCTCAAAAAACGGCTCAGAATCATTGAAGTCAATAATTACCGCAAAGATCATTCACTCAGACTTGTTATGAACGAAGAACGTGGCACTGCAGTTGGGTACCTTGTTGCCAATCAGCCAAAGATAAATTAATTTTTCCCATAAAATCATTTGTTGTTTGCTAATAAACACCTATTCATCGCACCGTATTGAGATGGCTTGTTTCCTTTGTTTCTATTACGTATTACCAATCGGATACCCTTATTATAGATAGTAAATCCACAGATTTGCAGATAAATTAACAATTGTTTCACGTGAAACATTTCTGAAACCATCCGTATTATGTTTCATGTGAAACATTATTTTCCACTCTCTTTTTGAAACTAATGGAAATTACACAATAAGATCTGCGTGGTAGAATTGATTTAAACATCAAAACTGGAGGCATATTAATGACAGCAGAAACTGGCACCTTGGCAGTAAAAAAGGGGTTAGCCCAAATGCTGAAGGGCGGCGTTATCATGGATGTGGTCACGCCTGAACACGCAAAAATCGCGGAAGACGCCGGCGCTACGGCAGTAATGGCACTTGAACGCGTACCCGCTGACATCCGCGCGGATGGCGGTGTCGCTCGCATGAGCGATCCCGAGTTGATCTTGAAGATTATGGATACCGTAACTATACCGGTTATGGCAAAAGCACGGATTGGACATTTTGTGGAAGCACAAATCTTAGAGTCATTAGGTGTTGACTATGTGGACGAATCCGAAGTATTAACACCAGCAGATGTGGAGCACCATATCAACAAACATTTGTTCAAGATCCCATTCGTCTGTGGAGCCCGGAATTTGGGAGAAGCACTCCGCAGGATTGGTGAGGGGGCTGCAATGATCCGCACAAAAGGTGAAGCAGGGACAGGGGATGTGGTTGAAGCGGTGCGTCACGCACGCCGCCTGTTTGGGGATATTCGACATCTTATAACACTTCCTGAAGAAGAAGTTATGGCATTTGCCAAAGAGATCGGAGCGCCATACGCTCTCGTAATGGAAACAAAGGAACTTGGTCAACTTCCCGTGGTAAATTTTGCCGCGGGTGGGATTGCCACCCCGGCAGACGCCGCATTAATGATGCAATTGGGCGTAGATGGTGTTTTCGTAGGATCCGGCATCTTTAAATCTGGTGATCCGGCAAAACGAGCCGCCGCGATCGTTAAAGCAGTCACCCATTTTCAAGATCCAAAAATTTTGGCTGAAATCAGCCGCAATCTCGGTGAAGCAATGGTAGGACGCCATATCGGAGAAATTCCAGACAAAGAGCTAATCGCTAATCGCGGTTGGTAAACGATGAGAATTGGTGTGTTAGCCCTGCAGGGTGATTTTCTGGAACATCAAAAGGTTCTGGAAAGCCTGTCAGCTGACTCATCGCAGGTGCGCCTTCCAGGTGACCTGAATGGATTGGACGGGCTGATCATTCCTGGCGGGGAATCAACAACAATAGGAAAATTAGCTGTTGACTTTAACCTGCTGGGGCCCCTGCGCTCTTTCGCTATGAATCACGCAGTTTGGGGAACATGTGCCGGGAGCATATTCCTGTCAAAAGACACCCAACGGTCCCAACCGCTGCTTGGAATCATGGATATCCAGGTAGATCGCAACGCGTTTGGCCGTCAGGTAGACAGCTTTGAAATAGATATAAAAATACCAGCTCTCGCAAAAGTTTCAAAAATAAACCCGCCATTTCACGCCATATTCATTCGCGCTCCTCTTATTGAGAGTGTAACTGGTGGAGCAGAAGCGCTCGCAGAACTGCCGAATGGGCAAATTGTGGCTGCCAAACAGGGAAAATGGCTGGCTACGTCATTCCACCCGGAATTAACATCCGACGATAGATTCCACCGTTATTTCTTGGAGATGATACGATAAACATCTCGACGATCTCTATATATGATATCGTGACATTGTACCGCCATCGTAAAAAAGTTCTATGGTTAAACACAGAACTTTTTCTCATGCGCGGATTCCAGTATATTCCAAGCAGTATAGGGCTAGAGAGTTTGATGTTTCCTATTAATTGGTATACACGTGCGATTCGAACGAATCCTTTTCAAGCGGTTGCAATTGGGCAAGTTGAAATCGAACATACAGGCGGACGCATTTTATGGGCACTGGACCTATCCGATCATGAGAAGATGCTATCTGCTGATCTTCTGGATAATCTGGCTATAGAAGCTGGATTACGCGGTTTGCATTTCCTCATGGCAACCGCCTCCAAAAATAAATGTGCCTATGAAGTGCTATTCAATGCTGGATACTCACCTTCCACTTGGCAAAAAATCTGGCAGTATAAAACTGGTTTTAAGGCTGACAATACACACGGATTTAAATGGAGAAAAGTTAGACCCTCTGACTTACTTTCAATCAGCCTGCTTCAGAATAAACTAATTTCCCCTAATGAAAGAACTATCGTTCCACCTGCTAACAGGAAGCCCCCCGCATTCATGCTGTCCTATGAAGAAACAGTATGCGGTTACGCCTATGTGATGACCTCACCTGACAAAGTAATGATCACACCAATAATTGAACCTGAAATACCTATCTCTGCATCAGTTTTGGAAATACTTGTGCGTAAATTCTTCCACCACATACCTGTGTATTACCTTGTGCAGACTTCCAGCCAACATTGGATTGAAACATCTTTATCCGATCAGATTGAATTAATTCAACCGCGTCATGAAATAATGGTCAAGCACCTTTCTGTGCGTGATAAAGAACACGCTTTAATTTTCAATCATTCAAGAAGCAATCGACACACTGATATCGTAACCCCAATTATAAAAACAAATGGTTATGAAGATAATATATAATTAAAGCTCCAAATGGAAAAATAAGATTTAAAAGGGTTTTCTAAACCATGACTCAGTACCGTATAACCGATGACCTTCCCAGTTTATTATCAGTTTTTCCAAAAGATTATGCCAAAGCGTTAAAAACCGAAAACCGAGCTGACGATCTTCTTGAAATTATTGTCGATCTTGGACGTGCGCCAATGGCCCGTTTTATTGACCGCGAAGTGGTCATCGCAGATCATGAAGTGACGCGAGCTGAAATTGATGAGATTGTGGCTCACATAGGTGAATTCGACGCTGATAATCGAGCAGGGATAGAACGAACATTGCATCGTATTTCTGCTATGCGCAATAAACACGGGGTGGTAATAGGGTTAACCAGCAGGGTTGGTCGCGCGGTTTACGGAACGATAGACATTATTGAAGATCTCGTTACATCCGGGAAAAGTATTTTGTTGTTGGGTCGTCCGGGTATAGGAAAAACGACCATGCTGCGGGAAGCTGCGCGCATTCTCGCCGAAAAAACCCGGGTTGTGATCGTGGATACGTCTAATGAGATTGGAGGCGATGGAGATGTACCGCACCCGGCGGTAGGGCGAGCTCGACGGATGCAAGTATCACAACCATCCTTACAGCATGAAGTAATGATAGAAGCCGTTGAGAATCACAATCCAGAAGTAATTATTATTGATGAG
>SDBU01007802.1_pt1 | contig 12278 bp, 6 predicted proteins | sample 2277071 | NCBI WGS metagenome assembly SDBU01 (sample SAMN10397929, study PRJNA504765) | marine sediment metagenome | isolation source: marine sediment core GS08_GC12, 126 cmbsf | place: Arctic Ocean: Gakkel Ridge, Loki's castle | collected 2008
CTTTAGGGGAGACCCTTTTTAGAATTTCCCTTTTAGCACTTTTTCTTCTGGTCAACACAGCTTTAGGAAAAAAGGTATTTAAATGGTTAAGGCTTGAGAGTGATTCTTTTTTGGAATCCTCTCTTTTTAGCCTGGGGTTGGGTTTAGCTATTTTTACTCATCTACTTATCGGACTTGGTCTGGCTGGTCTTTTCAATCAATGGAGTATGAACCTTTTGTTGCTTGCACTGTTCTTGGTTAGCTACCGGGAGATAGAAAGTATCGTTCGCCAAGTAACGGATACATTCAAAACTCTACTAACCTCAGACATAGGTTTGGTGGGAATTATCCTGGTGCTAATCCTTTCGGTCCAGATGTTTTTTAATCTGGCTGGGGCTTCAGTGTTGCCTTCGGGCTGGGACGCTTTGGGTGTGTACCTGGCTGTAGCCAAAGAGTGGGTGGGCCTTCATCGCCTCGGCGTTATTCCCGGCATATGGTATCGCGGCGCGAGAGTCTATCCCTTCAATATTAGTATGCTGTACGTGATGAGTTTACTGGTCAAGGATGTTATCCTGGCCAAGCTCATTCACTTTTCCTTTGGCATTTTGACGGTGATGGGAGTTTATGCTCTGGGAAGGAAATATCTTTCTTTTCGAGTGGGTATCCTCTCTGCGGCAATCTTTTACGCTATCCCGGCTGTCGCCCATCTATCCACCACGGCCTATCTTGATTTAGGACTTACTTTTTACAGTTTTTTAGCGTTCTACGCTCTGGTTAACTGGATTAGCGTTAACACACAAGGCTGGCTCATTGTCTCGGCCATAATGAGTGGCCTAGCTGTTGGCTCAAAATTCATGGGATTTTTACCTATGGTTATTCTGGTTTTCGCAATTCCTGTCCAGAGTTGGCTGGTCAGAAGAGAAAAGTTCACTGTTGTGGGTAAAAACCTTCTTTTGTTCGTTCTTTTGGCAGGATTGGTTGGTTCTTTTTGGTATGTGAGAGCCTTTATTATGTCGGGCTTCTTATTTCCTCTCGAAGTAGTGTTTTCTCTTTGGTTCGGTATTAAACGCGCTTTTTGGGGATTGTTAACTTTGGGACCTCTTAACCCGGGAAATTTATCTTCTGCCCTAGCCCTTGATCTTTCTTTCCTACGGGATAAGGCTCTTATTCCCTGGAAGCTCACTATGCACGGTAGCGCATTAGATTATGCTCTTGACCCTGGAGGAATAGGAATGATTTTCCTGGCTTTTTTACCCTTTCTCCTTTTGCCCCGATTCCGGGAGAATAAAATCATAAAATTTGTCCTGTATTATTCCCTGGTCTTTTTTGTTATCTGGGCGCTCTTTTCGCCTATTAAACGCCGCCTTATCCCTATTTTTCCTTTGTTTAGCATTATGGTAGCCTATATTATAGTCCGGGTCTCAGAGTTAAAGAAATTTATTAAGGTTCCCCTTTTTATACTGGTTATTTTGACACTTATCTTTCAGATGATTTATATAGCTCCTGGTGGTTTGAGCAAGATATACCAACGCCTGCTAGTTTTTGCTGGCCAAACCTCCCAGGAGGAATATATCTTGAAGAACGAAGAGACTTATCCTGTTTATAGCTATATCAACCGTAATTTGTCACCTAACGCTAAATTGTATATCATGAACGATCCTCGTACTTTCTATTGTGACCGTCCCTATACAAACCAAGTCTTGAAAGTTCGGAGTGGAGAAGAATTGTTGGCTAAACTTAGGGAACTCGATGTTAGTTACATCGTAGCCAACCGATCTTTTTGGGATAGTTATTTTGGCGAAGGAAAGTATCCTGAGGTAGTGGAAGAGATCAGAACGGATCACCTAAGGATTTTTTATGATGAGTATCCTTTTATAGTCTTTCAGATACACTACTGACAGTCTGGGGAGAATGTTGAGGAGCCATCAGGATTGGGCAGTACTGGGAGAGGCAAGGTGGGCAGCATGGTTGACAGGTTGAGGGGTCTTTCCTCAAGGGTAATTCCATCTGAATATCTCAAGGATCCCGCTGCAAAAACTGCTATCTATAAGTGGTTCTTGGTCGGGCTTCTGATTCGATTGGCATTTATGCCTTTCACCATATATTTCCCGGATCTTTTGGGTATTTACTACCGGTCTTCCTGGCCAATTTATAACGGGATTTACTGGATTGGTCGCTCCCAGATACTGATTCATTACTTTCATACCCTTTTCTTATGGATTTTCAAACCCTTAATGCCTTATTGGAAAGGCATCCTATATTATGCTGACCCTGCGAAACAGTTTGCGGTTGATGGTAAGACATTTGAGATATTTGCCACTAATCCTTATGTTTTTAGAACCCTCTTTCTTTTCAAAGTGCCTTATCTAATTTTTGATTTTGGATGTGCTTTTCTATTCTTGCATATCTTCAAGGATACCAAAAAGGGGTTAGGTGCCTACAAATTCTGGGTACTTAACCCCATTGTCATTTTTGCCACTTATATTGCCGCTAGATATGAGTCTATAGCCATATTCTTTATTTTGTTAAGTTTATACTATGCTAAGAATAATTTCTCGAGAAGATCTTTCTTGAGTCTTGGAGTTAGCATTGCTCTGCGGTCTTATCCTTTGATTCTACTTCCCTTCTACATAATTGTGCGGGGAAAGAAGATGTTAGGAAGGATCAAGCTCGGACTTTGGGCGGTTCTCCCTATGGGATTTTTGATAATCCTAATAAGCCTCTTCTATAAGACTATCGCGGAAGGAGCCCTTATGGGAGTTGGTCAAGTCAGGTATTTTCTGGATATGAAGCTTGCCCTTTCTGAACTTGATGTTGTCTTTGTATTTATAGTGGGATATGTCCTTGTGCTGCTCTTTTCCTTATCTTATCGAGAGTTCTCTTTTGAGAGGCTCTGGAAACCTATGCTGGTGGTGCTGCTCCTCTTTTTTGCTACCTCCCATTTTCATGTTCATTATTTTATGTGGCTCATGCCTTTACTAGCTCTACAGGTGGTGGAAGATAGAAGGTTTATTCCCCTTTTCATGGTTCAGGTTGTATGTTTTATTGTCTATAGTTTCCAGTGGGACAGACATTTTTTTGGGTATCTTTTTACACCCTTTCATTTTCCCTATTTTGCCGTAGACGTGATAAACCCCAAGAGATTTATCTCGCAGTACGTTCCCTTTGGTGATTTTCTGGGCATTTTTCGCAGCATTTTCTCTGCAGTTTCGTTTTGGATGATTTATTTAGTAATTCGAAGATTTTTGCAGGAAGAAAAGGAGAGGAGAAAAGTTGAAGGGTAAAAAACTTATTCTAGTGCTCATACCTGTGGTAGTGTTGGTGGTTCTGGCTCTAGTTTATGTCCTTTGGGGTCGGCAAAGAGAAGAGGTAGTATTTACTTCCAAGAATTTAATTCTTAATCCTGGTTTTGAGACCTTGGACACCTCGGGCAAGCCAGATTTGTGGAAAGAGGATCCCCAGGAAGGATGGTCGGTTGATGCAAAGAGACCTTACCGGGGAGAAAGGTCTATGCAGGCTAAGGGAGCCTGGAGCTGGTTTTCTCAAGAAGTTCCGGTTAGAGCTGAGACTTATTATACCTTAAGGGCATATGTAAGATCAGATATAGGGAACCTTGAGAAGGAAGATTATTACAATACTCTTCTTACTCTGGAGTGTCTTAACTGGAGGAAAAAAGTCATCAAAAGAGAGTGGGGTATTGTCAATGCCACCTCTTCCTGGGAGCTTAAGGAAAGCTCGATCTCTACCCCTCCGGGCACCAGGAAAATCAGGATAAAACTAGCCAAAAGACAGGGGGAAGGATCGGTCTGGTTTGATGAGGTTAAATTAGTGCAGAGTTCTCAAAATTTGGTTTTTAACCCTGGTTTTGAGATCCTCAATGAGTCGGGTAAGCCGAATTTATGGAAAGAAGATGCTAAAGGGGGATGGACTTCTGATACCGAGACGTCCTATGGGAGAGAAAGATCTATGCAGGCTAACACCGCCTGGAGCTGGCTTTTTCAGGAAACGCCTGTTAAGCCTGGAAGATATTATGTCTTGCGGGTACACGTAAAGTCGGATATAACCATTTCTGAGACGGCTGATAATGCCAATACCTTTCTCACTCTGGAGTGTCTGGATGAAAAAAACGAAGTCATCAAAATGGAGTGGGGCATTGTCAATGCCACCTCTTCCTGGGAGCTTAAGGAAAATTCAATATCTACTCCTCCGGATACCTGGAAAATCAGGATAAAACTAGCCAAAAGAGAGGGTGAGGGATCGGTCTGGTTTGATGAGGTTAAATTGGTGGAAATGCCTTCCACTTTAATTCTTAACCCTGGTTTTGAGATTCTTAACGGCTTTGGTAAACCAAAGTTCTGGAAAGAGCATCCTTACGGGGGATGGTCTTCTGATGCCCAGGGGCCCTATGAGGGAGAAAGGTCTATGCGGAATGCCATAGCCTGGAGCTACCTTTCTCAGGAAGTGCTGGTTAGACCTAAGACATATTATACCTTAAGGGTATACCTGAGATCGGACATAACTATTCCTGAGAAGAAAGATGTTGCTAATACTCTTCTTACCCTGGAGTGTCTGGATAGAGAGAACGAAGTTCTCAAAATGGAGTGGGGCGTTACTCATGCAACGCTTCTCTGGCAACCCAGGGAGAATGTAATTTTTACCCCACCCGAGACCGTGCACCTGAGAATAAAGCTGGCTAAGAGACAGGGAGAGGGATCGGTCTGGTTTGATGGCCTTGAGTTAATAAGGCATCGATATCCTCCTCATCTTTGGGGCGACAAGCCGTTTTTCATCTTTTATTTTGCGCTATATGCTATACTGGCTCTCTCACTTCTGAGAATGATCTTTAAGAAGAAAAAGCCTCCGTTAGCAAAAAATAAGTAGAGGAGGAGAGTGATGAGCCAGCCAGGATTAGTCTGAAAATGGGAGATTGATACCCAGAACTAATAATACGGGGCGGGACTGAGAGGGAGAAGTTGTCGGTCTATGGCAAGGGAATAGCTAAATCAGCTATCATTGTGGCTCTCGCGGTGGTAATTGCTAAAGTACTGGTTTTCGTTCTGGAAATCTTGTTAGCCGCCTGGTTCGGTACCACCTTTGTTAAAGATGCCTACCTGGTAGCACTAGTCATCCCCTATCTTATCTTTATGGTTGGGGCCGAGACCATGCTGGTGAGTTTTGTTCCTGTATTTATGACATCGTTAGCCCGATCTAACGATGAGGAGACGGGATCTCTTGTCAGCTCTGTAACGAACATTACCTTCCTTTTCCTGACTATGGTCTGCATAGTCTATATCCTTCTGGCGCCCCGGATTATTCCCTTGATTGCGCCGGGGTTCGAGGGAGAAAGTTTGTCTTTGGCCATCCAACTAACCCGCATTATTTCTCCCATTATCATCTGGGGCGGACTGATAGGGATGTTAGTGGCTCTATTAAATTCTTTTAAACGATTCACTCTTACTGCTTTGAGATTCACCGTGTATAATTCAATTATTATTGGTTTTGTTTACTTTTTTCATTCTCGAATGGGAATATTTTCCCTGGCTCTAGCAGTTAGCGCGGCAGCATTAGCTCAGTTATTTTTTCTTTTCCCGGGACTCTGGCAGAGGAAAAAATACTATAGATTAACTATCAACCTGAAACATCCCCAGGTTAAGACCATGGGCAGGGTAGTGATTCCGGTGATACTGGGAGGTATATTGGTTCAACTGAATTTTCTCATCGAGCGAATCATGGCATCGGGATTACCCGAAGGAAGTATCTCTTCCCTCGATTTTGGCTATAAGCTGATGAGAATGCCCTTTGAAATCTTTGCTGTGGCTATAGCTACGGTTGTCTTCCCCAGCATCGCTGGTTTGGTCATCGCTGAAGAGGGATCGAGGTTGAGAGAGGTTTTTGTCTCCGCCTTAAAAATGATAGCCTTCATTACTATACCTGCTACCGTTGTTTTGATAATACTTAGGGTACCGCTCATTCGGGCCCTGTTTCAGAGGGGTGAGTTTGATGCCGCTTCCACCAGAATGACAAGTACAGCCCTATTATATTATTCGTTTGGTCTGTTCTTCCACGGAGCAAATTATATTATTATTAGGACCTATTATGCCTTCAAGGACTTCCTAACCCCCCTTAAAATTGGTGCTATAACCATTGGCCTTTATATTCTATTCAGCTCTATCTTTATTCGGCATCTTGCCCACGGGGGTCTTGCCTTAGGCTCCTCCCTAGCTGCTATCTGCTACACCGTGATGCTTTTAGGAGTCCTACGGATAAAATTAGTGGATTTACGCAGGATTGATTTTTTGAATTCGTTGCTAAAGATAATTGCTGCCTCACTTATAATGGGCTTCATACTCCTGGTTGTGAGTAGAATAGGACTATATTCCCCGGTTGCAAAAACTGCTTTTTTATTGGGAGTAGGAGCGCTAAGCTATGGGGCTGCCTGTCTTGTCTTTAAGATTGAAGAAGCAGACAAGGTATGGAAACTATGCGGCCAGTTTATTATGAAAAGGGTCAACCCACTCTAGGAAGACTTTGATGAGCCAAACTTTGAGTAAAGAATCTGGTTGGTTTTCTGGGCGAGGCCTGTTATTGGTACTGGCAGGGGCAGCAGTTCTCTGCTTCACTCTCAGCAGCCTTTATTCTCTGGGGGTTTTACCACTAGGGTTGATCCTCACCATATCTATTCTCCCTTTTCTGCCCTGGCTCTTTCTTCATCACCAGGAAGCACTGCTGCTTGCAGGTGTCGCTGCTTATTTCGCCGCAGGCTATTTCTCCAGTAGTTTGGTGACAGGAGGTTTGATAAGGGGCCTTTTCTTATTGATAATAGGCCTCCTATTATTATTAAGATTGGGAGTAAAAGGGGTTATTAGCCGAATTCCGACTTCTCTAGATAAGATCATATATCTTTGGTTAGGTATTGTTCTGTTTTCATTTATTTATGGTTTTTATTTCAAGCATAATGAAGCCAGATATCTCATAGGGGATCTTTACAAATTTGTGGAAATATTCTTGGTCTTCTGGTTGACTACTTTGATGGTAAAAAATAGTAGACAGACCAAATTTCTCATCTGGGGATTCTTTACTGTTGCCCTTGCATTTGGAGCGATTGATTCTATGACCTTTTTCACTAGATTCTATATAGTGGGCAGCGTCCTACTGGCAAGAGTGAGGGGGGCAGCTCAGTTTTCTTCGCTTTTCGCCTTGATACTAGCAATCTCTTTAATTCTGCATGAAAGAAGAATATTATTCAGAGCCATTCTAGCGATTTTGGGTTTTGGCTTTCTCATTAGTTTCCTTCTAACTTTTCTTAGAACCGGCTATATTGCCATTCCTCCTACCCTACTTTTTATCCTTCTTTTGTATTTATATAAAAATAGAAGGCATGTCTTTGCCGGCACCATGAGATTTGTGGTTTTGCTGCTTTGTCTGTTAATATTGGTGGTATCAGTCAACTTAATATTCAGCGCTATAGGTCCTGATATAGACATAGTTAAAGCATCCCTTGTTCGTCTGAATTCCCTTATTAACCCTATTTCAAGTGATCCAATGGGAGTTAGAATGCTGGAACTTGAGTCCATCACTTCTCAGGTTTTAGTTCCAAGCCCTCTACTGGGGAATGGGCTGGGAGGAGAGTATTTCAGCGCCACCTTGGTTGAGGAAGAAGTCGAATGGGGTGTAAAACATTTTGTTCACAACAATTATTTTGATTTTATTGTAAGAACGGGTATATTGGGATTGATAGTGTTTTTGATGCTGGCTATCAAGTATTTAAAAGATGCGGTAGGATTCTACTTAAGATCCGAAGATAGTTTTTGTCAAGGAGTCATTTTGGGATCCATCGGGATCTTCGTCTCCTCGTGTATCATTGCTCTATCTACCAGCATACTTTATTCACCATTCTTGTTTATGATGATGGCCCTGACTTACTGCATGGCCTACATTGAGGAAAAGAGACGTAAAGATGCGAAAGAGGAACTCGCCTGATGAGGTTGCCTTTTTTGAAGATTAAGAAACTCGGAGAATCGACTTCCTTGAAGAGCGCAGTACTCACCTGGACAGGTATCTCTTTACTGGCTATATTGGCCGTCGCTTTCTTTTTCAGGGTATACGGGATCAACTTTGGTTTGCCATATATATACCATCCTGATGAACATTTGATAGTTAACCGCTCCCTCACTATGCTTCGCACCGGTGATTGGAGTCCGCATTGGTTCACCTGGCCTTCCTTATATTTTTATGTTCAGGCGCTGGTTTATGCCCTTCGTTCTCTCTATCTTAGCTTCAAGGGAATCAGTGTAGCATACACCGGCTCTGTAGCAAGCACCGAGCTTGCCGGTTTTTATCTGTGGGGAAGATTCGCTACTGCCCTTCTGGGAACAATGACTGTGGCACTCACTTTTTGGGTGGGAAAAAAGGTATTCAACAAAAAAGTGGGTCTTCTGGGGGCTTTGTTTTTGGCCTTTTCTTTAGAGCATGTTCAGTACTCACATTATATTACTACAGATGTGCCGGTGGCTTTCTTTGCTCTCATAACGGTTCTCTTCGCCTTATTAATTCTAGAAAAGGGAGATACCAAATATTACATCCTGGGGGGTCTTTTAGCAGGTCTTACCGCAGCCACAAAGTATCAGGCAGTATTAGTTTTTTCCTGCATCTTTTTTGCTGGCCTCATGAGGCTGCTAGCTGGGGAAAAAGAGTATAGGAAAATTCTCTATTCTATTATTGCCCTGGGAGGCGGCTTCCTAATAGCTATGCCGTATGCCATAATAGAAGCATCAACGTTTCTAAGGGATATCGGCGGCATACTCCAGCATTATAGGGAGGGTCATTTGAGTGCCCAGGGGGCGGCCAATTGGTGGTACTATTTGGTACATTTCTACCGGGAGGGAATGGGTAAAGGAATTCTTATTCTTTCCATTTGTGGTCTGATCTTTGTTTCTATTAAGAGTAATCCAAAAAGATTCTTGTGTCTCATTTTTGTGATTCTCCTTTTCACCAGGATATATTCGGCGAAAGTACGATTTTCTAGAAACCTAATGCCTCTCTTGCCATTCTTCTCCTTGTTTGCTGCTTTTTTTCTCAGCTATTGGCTGGACTGGTGGGGGAAAAGGGATTTCATTAAAAAAAGAAAGTTCCTGCGAGTCTCGGTGTCTGTGGTCCTCATCGGTGGATTGTTATTTACTCCCACCACCATGGTATGGAATTGGACTTATAAAAAGGCACACAATGAAATTAATCCGAGAACTGTGGCCAAAGAGTGGGTTGAGAGTCATATTCCGGCAGGGACAGTAATTGCCACAGAGTGGTTCACCGCGCCTCTTAACCAGTTTGATAGCAAAAGAAGGTACGAATTAGTGGGGATGGATTTCTTAGCAAGAAGGAACATAGATTGGTATCGTGAACGAGAGGTGAGCTATGTTATCGCCTCAATTGGTTACGAGAGGAGTCTGGCGGAATGGAGAAACTTTCCTTATTATATATGGATAGCGAATTACGAAGAAATGCTTCATCATCTGGAGCTACTGAAAGAGATAGGTGACATTAAGATCTACCGAGTTAAACCAAAGGGAACTAAAGTAGGCTAGAGTGGACTTCTAGGTTAAAGGCAGGATGAAGAAAAGGACAATTGTATTATTTGTTACAGAGATGGTGCTCGCGGCAGGGTTTGTCTGTAGCACCTCAGGAATTGAAGCCAAAGCTGCCCGAGTCACCTCGGACAATTTAGTTCTTAACGGTAGCTTTGAAATCTTAGCCAGGGCCAGAGAATCCTGGACAGAAGACCTTAAAGCAGAATCCTGGAAAGAGGATCCTCAAGATGGATGGGAGATTGATATGACAGACTCTCAGCGGGGAAACAATTCCCTCAAGGCTACCTTAGCCTGGAGCTGGCTTTCTCAGGAAGTTCCGGCTAGAGCTGAAAGATATTATATCTTGCAGGCATATGTAAGATCGGATATAGGGAACCTTAAGAAGGAAGATTATGCTAATAGTTTTCTTACTGTGGAGTGTCTTAATTGGAGAAAAAAGGTCATCAAAAGAGAGTGGGGCATTGTCAATGCCACCTCCTCCTGGGAGCTTAAGGAGGAGTCGATCTTAACTCCTCCGGGCACAAGGAAAATCAGGATAAGGCTGGCCAAAAGGCAGGGTGAGGGATCTGTCTGGTTTGATGAGGTTCAACTAACGAAGACTTCTTCGGGTTTGGTCCCTAACCCTGGTTTTGAGATCCTGGATATGTCAGGTAAGCCAAAGTTCTGGAAAGAGGACCCTCCAGGTGGATGGGAGGTTAGTGGAACAGAGGTCTATGAAGGACAGTGGGCTATGAGGGCAACGCGGAGTTGGAGCTGGCTTTCTCAGGAGATTCCGGTCAAAGCTAAGAAGTGGTATACTCTGGAGGCACAAGTAAAATCAGACATTACCCTGGGGGAAAAGGGGGATTATGAGAACACTTTTCTCACTCTTGAATGTCTGGATAAGAATGGCCAGGCTATCAAAAGGCAATGGGGTAACGCAAGTGCTTTTGCTTTCCCTCTATGGCACAAGAGAGAAAATCTGATCTATACCCCTGAGAACACAAAAAAAATCAGGATAAAACTGGCCAAAAGAAAAGGGGAAGGATCTGTCTGGTTTGATGAGGTTAGGCTGGTAGAACATCTTTTCCTGGCTGGTAGGTTACCTGATAAACTGACTCCCTTCTTCAGTTTCCTGATGTATTCACTCTTGGTATTCTCTTTTTTAACCGTGGTAATCAAAATAAGGTCTAAAAGAAAATCGAAACAGAAATAATGAAATTGTCCGATGATAGTGGAGCCGGAGGGGGATAGACTATGAGAGTTATTTTCGTTTCTTTTCAAAAAAATTCTGACGTTATTGGGGTAAAATCTTTACATGCCTACATAACCTCAAAAGGCTATGACAGTTCTATCTTGCTTATTCCAAATGTTAAACCCGATAATGTGAGAACGGCTATTGACTATATTATCAAGTGTAAACCTGATATCCTTTGTTTTAGCGCCATGAGCTACGAATTTCAAAGGGCGAAACATTTTGTAAATGCGCTGAAGAATAGATTTGACAACTGCCCCGTTATTTTTGGGGGCATTCATGCCACCGCCGATCCGGAAAGTTGCCTAACGGTTTCAGATATTGTTGTCAGGGGTGAAGGTGAGGAGACATTATTGGAATTGCTTCAGGTTCTAGATGGTAATGGGTCGGATAATATTGTCGGGGTCGATGGAATTGTATTTAAACGAGGAGATCAGGTAATTCACACTGCCGCCAGGCATCCTGTCCAAGCCCTGGACACCCTGCCCCATCCAGGGCATCTGCCTGAATCCATGTATGTAACTCATCGAGGAAACATCCGTTCTATCAAAGAACCAGATATGTACAAAAGGTATGCACGCTATCAAGGTACTTTTCTTTCTATTGTATCATCACGGGGATGCCCTTTCTCATGTCACTATTGTTGTAATTCAATGCTCAAGTCATTGTACACTGGACATGATGTACGACGTAGGAAGCCAGAATATGTAGTCCATGAAATTGTTCAGGAAGTCCGTGACTTCAAAGATATACTATATGTCAACTTCCAAGATGACTGTTTTATGATGCATTCTGTGGCGTGGATTGCTAATTTTTCTAAACTGTATTCGAAAGAGGTCGGTATTCCTTTTGCTGCCAGGGCTACTCCTAAGAACCTTAATAGAGAAAAGTGGCTCCTATTAAAGGAGGCAGGCCTGCGCTGGGTCTTCATGGGGTTACAGACTGGGAGTGATCGCATAAATCGAGAAGTTTATGGTCGACGCATGACTTCCAAAGAATTTCTCAAAGCGGCAAACATTGTCTCTGAGCTGAAGCTCTCTCCCTGGTATGATGTAATTCTGGATAAGCCGTACGAAAAAGAAACTGATCACCTTCAAACTATTGATGTTCTTTTACGCACCCCCCGGCCATTTCAGCTTGACTTGTTTTCATTGGACTACTTTCCCGGTACTGAACTGCGACGTCGGGCAATAGAAGATAACATATCTATTCCTGAGCTGGGAACGAAATCGTATACAAAACCAGAATCCAAAATGATTAACCGCTATATTCGAATGAGTGCTACTTTACCCGCTACTCTTATTCGCTTACTTGTCTATATTAGAAGAACTATACCGGGAAAAGTTATAGGCCTAGGCTTTTACGGTTTGTCCTTGCTTTTGGAACCCTTTATGTACCTGCGGTTAGTTCATAGATCTAACGACTCCAGGGTACTTCGAACTATGAAAGTTATAAAGAACTTCTCTAGGACCATGATAAAT
>SDBU01007804.1_pt1 | contig 12277 bp, 10 predicted proteins | sample 2277071 | NCBI WGS metagenome assembly SDBU01 (sample SAMN10397929, study PRJNA504765) | marine sediment metagenome | isolation source: marine sediment core GS08_GC12, 126 cmbsf | place: Arctic Ocean: Gakkel Ridge, Loki's castle | collected 2008
GTGATAAGCAGCCTGCCGAGGCGCCCGTTGCCGTCCAAGAAGGGGTGAATCGTCTCAAACTGCACATGCGCCAGAGCCGCTTTGATAAGCAGGGGCGTTCTCACCGGCTGGCCGTGAAGAAACTTCTCAAGCGCTCCCATGCAGTCAGCAATACTGGATGCTGGCGGAGGCGTGAATACCGCGTTGCCGGGCCGTGTGCCGCCTATCCAGTTCTGCGATCTCCTGAACTCGCCGGGCTCCTTCTCGCTTCCGCGTCCCGTGCTCAGCAAGATTCCATGTATCTCGCGCAGCAACCTCATAGAAAGTGGGAAGGCGCCTCGAAGCCGCTCAAGCCCGTGGTCCATTGCCGCTACATAATTTACGACATCACTGACATCGCCCGAAGGGACGCCTGGCGCCTCCTCGCTCTCATAGAGGAGCAGGTCGGAGAAGGACGACTGCGTACCCTCAATCTGTGACGAAAGGAAGGCCTCTTTTCTGATATATGTGTAGAGAAAAAGCGATGCGTCCGGAAGAAGAGTGGTAATGGTGTCGAGGCGCCCCAGCGCGATTAGGGCGCGGTCAATGGCGTCTTGGAGATTGGCGTCAATCTGAAGATGTGGCTTAGGCGGCAAAGGATGGGGCACAAAGGCGCGACATTCTTCACCGCCGACTCTCGAAATAGTCACATAACCGCCGGTCTCTCTCCTCATTGCTGCGACTTCCGCTATTAAAAGTTTTGTAATTGCGCTATTCGTTATTAAAATTATGCCGTTAAACTATAATAAGACTACTCCGACAAGTCAATTTCTCCTTTTTTTCTCCATATATTCCTACTCTCGCTTATTAAAATATCCTTAATTGCGCAGACAGTTGTTAAAAGTTAGCCGCTAAACTATAATAAGGCTACTCCGGCGAGTCAATCCCTCGCGACTCATCTACGCCGCGTTGCGATCATATTTTCACAGGACCATTAAGGGATTACTGTGGTCCCATCATCACAGGTCCAACCTGCCATTCTTGGGACCATCCTCTTTCGCCGCCTTGGGGGCCTTCTTGAATGTAACATTCGTGAGTCTGGAGGAGGGATAATCGATGCGGGCGCCGGCCATTATGTCCTGAATGGTCAGGATTTGGACGCGGGGGTATTGCTTGTTCCAGCCGGGGGATAGGTAGGCTCCGGCCGCGGCGGCCTCAGCTCGCATCGGTTTCGTTGCTGGGAGCATCGTTATCAGAACGCCGATAGCGGCCTGTTCGCGCTCGATGACGCCTCGTAGGTCTCGGACGTAGGCCACGGACACGTGGCCGGACTTGACGGATAGAATAATCTGCTTGGTCTTGCCGCCGCTGCCCTCGTCATGAAAGTAGAGCCGCCCGTCAATACCCTTATCGGCGCCTTTCTTCTGCTCGGCAGGACGTGCGCCCACAAGTCCCAAGGCCCACCACTGGAACTGATACGGATTGTCCTTGGCGAGCGCCATGGCGCCGGAGATTGAGACCGGCTCGCCGATGACCTCGAAGTCCTTTCTGACCTTCTCGCCGAAAGCGCTCTCGAGGCGGTATTTCATCAGCGTTACCGCAAGGTGTGTAATATCGATGCCTATCCAGCGTCGATTAAGCCGCTGTGCAACGGCGACCGTCGTCCCACAGCCGCAGAACGGGTCAAGCACAACGTCACCCTCGCTGCTACTTGTCCTGATAATCCGCTCTAAGAGCGACTCGGGCTTCTGCGTTGGGTAGCCTAGACGCTCCCTCGCCTGGGAGCCAATCGGCTTGAGATCGGTCCAGACATCCTGCAGCGGCACTCCGGGCATCTCGTCCAGATAGCGTTTGTACGCCGGAACAGCGCCGGGCGTCTTCTGAATTATCCGGCCTTCGTGGATGAGTTGCTGCATTCTCTTCTTGCTGTAACGCCAGTAGCGGGTTATTCCCATAACCTCGTATTGGGGATTGCCCTTCCTCGCGCCTCCCGGACCGGTCAGATTGTCAAGTCTGTATCGCCGCCCAGTTCCCTCTTCCACATATTTGTAGCACTGGTCCAGATATTCCTGGCTATATGGGGTGTATTGGGGATTCCACTGCCAGTCATCGGTCTTTGTGTAGAACAGAATGATGTCATGGATGCGGCCGTGTTGCCGCCGGCCCTGCTTGGCGTCGCTGTGGGCGCTGCTGCGCTTCCAGACGATCTCGGTGCGGAAGCTCCGGGGCCCGAACACAGCGTCCATGAGCAACTTGAGATAATGACTCGCCGTTGGATCGCAGTGAAGATAGATGCTGCCGGTCGGCTTCAGCACGCGACTCAGCTCCACGAGGCGCGGAGCCATCATGGCCAAGTAGGCCATCATGTCATTATCGCCCAGGAGCTTTCGGAAGCCCTGCATTGCCTCGGATACGCGGCCGCCGGCCTCAACGACACGCTGGTATGCCCAAACCGCGTCTTGGTCCCATTGCCAAGTGTCCTTGAACGCCTTCACCTGAGCGGGCGAAAGGGAACCATTCCTCTCGGCGAATAGAACGTTGTAGTCCTGGCTGCTCTTGAATGGGGGATCAAGATAGATAAGGTCAACGGATTCCCTCTCAAGGTGTAACCTGATGATCTCCAGGTTGTCCCCGTAGTAGAGAAAATTCTTGCCCTGCATCGCGATCCCCTTAAGTCAGGACATTACCACCTGATGATCGAGGCGCCCCAGGTGTAGCCTGAGCCAAACGCCGTCAAAAGAACAAGATCGCCCTTCTGTATCATCCCCGCGGTATATGCCTCGTCTAGGGAGAGCGGAATCGACGCGCCGGATGTGTTTCCGTATTTCTGTATTGAGGGCACGATCTTGTCGATGGTTGTGCCGAGTCGCTTGACGAGTCCCTCGATGATGCGCCAGTTGGCCTGATGCGGAAACAACATCTTCATCTGATCGACGGTCATGCCTTGCTCTTTAAGGGCGAAGGTCGAGATCTTGGCCATACACCTGATCGCCATTTTGAACGTGGTCTGGCCATCCATCCATATATAGTGCATCCGCTTCTTGACGGTTTCCACGCTAGCGGGATTCCTGGAGCCGCCGCCCGGCTGCTTCAGCGCGTCGGCATACGACCCGTCCGACTTCATGTGCACGCAAAGAATACGGGACTCCTCCGAGTCGTCCGACGCTTGAACCACGATGGCGCCCGCAGCATCCCCGAAGAGCACGCATGTGTTCCTGTCCTCAAAATTGCTGACCCTCGACAGGGCATCGGCGCCGATAACGAGAATGGTCTTATAGTGCCCGGTTTTGATCATGTTGTGGGCGATAGATAGGGCGCAGATGAAGCCTGAGCAGCCGGCGGTTACGTCGAACCCGAAAGCGTTTTTTGCTCCGAGCATTTCTTGCGTAAGGCACGCCGTTGATGGGAAGGCCATGTCGCTCGTGGCGGTTCCCACGATGATGCACTCGATGTCTTCGGGAGAGACTGAAGCCCTTTCGAGCGCTATAACCGATGCGCGATATGCAAGATCAGATGTGGCCTGATCATCCGCGCAATAGCGTCGCTCCTTGATACCCGTCATCGTTGTTATCCACTCGTCGGACGTATCAACGATCTTCATCATGTCTTCGTTGGTAACGACCTTGTCCGGGACATAGCTCCCGACGGCTACTATTCTCGCTTGAACCATACGCTCTCCTCAGTTCGCTGCGCTGCGAAGTTCCATCTTCTCCGCTATCTGCTCCGCCATGTCGGATTCGGCGAAATCGTGAGCTCTTTTGAGAGCGTTCCTGATAGCTTTCGCGCTTGAGCCGCCATGGCAAATCACGCAGACGCCATTAACGCCCAAGAGAATCGCTCCACCGTATTCGGAATAGTCCATCTGCTTTTTGAGCCGCTTGAACGAGGGCCTCACAAGTGCGGCTCCGGCCTTGCTCAGGATGCTTGACGACAGGGCATCTTTCATCATGCCCAAGACAGTCTCGGCAACGCCCTCGGTTATCTTCAGCACGATGTTTCCAACGAAACCATCGCAAACAACAACATCAACATCCCCCTTGAAGACGTCACGACCCTCAACGTTGCCAACAAAATCGATCGCGGCGTTATCACGCATCGCCTGAAGCACGCCTCGGCTAAACTCGTTGCCCTTGCTGTCCTCCGTGCCAATGCTCAAGAGCCCCACCTTTGGCTTGCCTTTCTGCAACACGATACTCGCATAGACACTGCCCATTACGCCAAACTGAACGAGGTAATCTATCTTGCAGTCAACGTTGGCCCCAAGGTCCAGAACAACTGTGCCGCTCCGGCGATTCGGGAAAACTTGCGCGATAGCCGGGCGTTTCACACCCTTCGTAAGACCGCACTCGCAACGAGCGGCTGCCATGGTCGCGCCAGTATTACCCGCGCTCACGAGACCGGCCGCCTCGCCCTTCTTGACGAGATTGGCCGCGACACGTATAGACGATCGACGTTTGCCACGAATAACCACAGAAGGCGCGTCGGACATCAACACCACCTCCGGCGCATGGCAGACTCTCACCTTGTCGCTTTCTTTCTGGCCGAGCTCGGCTAGATGCGCCTGAAGCGCCTGACCCTCGCCAACCAGAATTACTTCGACGCCGAAATCCTGCGAGGCCAAGAGCGCGCCTTTGATTATCTCAACAGGCGCAAAATCGCCGCCCATAGCGTCTAGGGCAATAGGGCCTCTTGACACTGTCTATTTCTCTGCGAATTCGAGTATCTGCTCCCCACCGAAATGCCCACATTGGGAGCATACTACGTGGGGAAGCTTTGGCGCCTTGCAGTTTGGGCAACTGACGACGGATGGCGCACGAAGGGCCTTCTGAGAGTTCCGCATCCGCTTCTTCGCCTGAGATGTTCTCCGTTTTGGAACTGCCATACTAGTTTTTCCTTTCTGTCTGCATAATCTCTAATTTGGAGAAAAAGAAGCTGATCTCAGACTCCGCCGAAGATGGCGAATCAGAGCCGTGCACAGCATTCTCTTGAATTGACGAGGCAAGCCTCTTTCGTATCGTTCCCTCTTTTGCATCACTGGGGTTAGTCGCTCCCATAATCTCTCGAGCCCTCGAAATGGCGTCATCGCCCTCGAGAATCGCCACAACACACGGCCCACTCGACATGAAATCACAGAGACTACCATAAAAGGGCCTATCCTTGTGAACACAATAAAACGCCTCGGCCTGCTCCTTGCTAAGCCACAACATCTTCACGGCCGCAAGCCTAAGCCCAGCGCGCTCAAAGAAGCCCAACACCTCGCTTGCGACGTTGCTCGCAACAGAGTCCGGCTTTACTATCGTTAATGTTCTTTCCATCATCGCTCATCTTCTAAATAATTATCCAACAACGCTGCAGGGGCCTCTCACAGCAACCGGCCTTCTATACGCCCATCTCGACCTTCAGAGGCGCCTATTCCTTCCTGAAGTTCAAGCAGTAATGGTGAAAAGTATTGCTCACCCAAGCATTGCCCATGCCAAAGGGCGCCAATTTCTGGTCCCCCTGGCACCAGATCTTCTCATCCTTTAGAGCAAATATCTCGCCCAAACGTTTCCCAATATCCCACGCAAGAGGATATAACTTGCCCTTCTTTTTAATGTTTTTAACTATGATAGTCAAATAGGCTCGATGCCGCATGAGCGCATGCACCTTAGTATATATGCCTACAAGCTCATCGACGAACCGGTCGTATTCCACGATGTTCCCTAAGTCGTTCTTGTCAGACGAGTAGAACACGTCAAGGCCCGCGTCAGCCCGCTTCTTCTGCGTCATGGCCCCTTTCTGCTTCAGCATATCCCAATATGGCGGACTTGTTATGCAATAGTCAATCTTCGGCAGATCGAACGTATCCAGGCGCCTCGCGTCGCCCTCAAAGAGCGCTGGTCGCAGAACCTCATCGGCGTCCTGCTCCGTTTCCGCAGGGCCGAGCGCTTCGGCAATCCGCTCCCTTGCTATGGCCGCATACTTGGGACTAAGCTCAATCCCGAAGCCCTTCCTGCCGGTTGCGATGCAGGCGAGCAGCGTCGAGCCCGTTCCCGCCATCGGGTCCAAGACAGTCTGGCCTGATTTCGTGAAGAACCGCACGAACTCGGAAACCAACTTCTCGGGGAACTTGGCCGGATGAACAAGGACTCCCTTCGACCGACGAGGTGGGTTTAGCTCGAACCAGCTCTTCTGGAACTTGATCCATTCCTTTGCGGATAGATCATTCAGGCGGTTTTTGAACATCACCAGATTCGGGCTTGGGCAAGAAATCGCGACAGCAGCGGAAACTCACAGATTGAACCCTATAGAACTTGATGGCCTTTTCGGTTTTGCTCAAGCATGAAACCGTATCGGAGGCCGTCGCCCAGCACCCTCCCATCAAGACTGCGTGCTCCGCCACACCGGCGTTAGTCCATTCCCAGTAGTTGCCGAGCATGTCGTAGGCGCCGTAGCCGCTCACGCAGGACTCATACCGGCCAGCGACCGCCGGCTCTGACAGGACTACATCCCTTTCCGTTTTGCGCAGACCATACCACGTCCAGTGCTGCGTGATGTGAGCTGTGCCAAGGTTGCAGGCGCCGTATCGCAATTCGTTTCCGTAAGGATACTTCAGCCGGCGCGGACCCGAGCAAGCCCTCGACCACTCGTCCGTCGTGCAGAGCCGCTTGCCCTCTGAGAGGCAAACCTCCACAGCCTCAGCGAAGGTCAGATCGTTGCGAGGCTTGACTCCAGCCCTATTCGGATACTCATACCTGTCGATGCAGAACGTGTCGGCCGGAACCATATCGACAGGGCATTGAGGCCCTCCCGCCGGCTCAGACTGCTCGCTCGCACGAGCAACTGAGCACAAAAGTGCCATGAACATAGCGGCAATTACGGTGACCAATAGAGTTCTCAAGCAACAGGCTCCCATCGTTTTCCACAATTTGAATGTTCCGGCAATGTAGCTTCAGCCGTCGGTTCTGTCAAGCTGCCCATGGTGATGGTGTGTGTGGCTGGCCTTCCAGCTTGCCTTCTGTGATGATCATCACATCCCTTTTGCGCAACGCCTTATCGCGCGAGCATTTGGCAGGCTGGAAAGCCCGCCCTACATAAGCTGGAAAGCCCGCTACATAAGACGAGAGTCAGGGGCCGAGAATCTCACGGCTGATTTCCTTGCTTGGCAAGCAATTTGAGCACATAGGAAGGCCCCGGTTGCGGAGTGTCGTCCGCTTGTCGCGAGCAAGGCCGCTGGCGTTCCACACCGTCCTCCAGTCATCTGTGATGAGATTGCCATAAGGTTCAGTGTTCTCGACGGCGAATAGGCACGGATAGACGTCCCCGTCAGCTGTTACGTAGATGTTCTCCTGCTGCGGACATGGCCCTTGGTGCTTGAGAACCAAACGCCCAGCCGAATCGAGCTCGTAGTTGCAGACATCGTGCCCCACTGGAACGTCTTCGATGTGAATCTTGCGATAAAGCTCGTCAGTGCGCGTCGTATCTACTCTCATCGGCTTCACGTAGGCCAAATCACAACCTATCCGCTCGACGATCTCCGCAAACTCGTCGATCTGCCTCACGCTGGTTCTGGTGGCGATCAGCTGAACCTCTACAACCGGAAAATGCTGGCCCCTGTTCCGCTTCGCCCGGCAAATCGCCGCGAAGTTCTCGACCGTCTCCTCAAATCTGCCACCCACCTGCTTCGCCTCGTATTCCTGCGCATCAGGCGAGATAAGCGCCGTAACAATTCGATGAGGCGCGATATCTATTAGGGCGTCGATCATATCCTGGTTCAGCGTGGCAAGGTTTGAGTTCAACGTAACGATTACGCGCCTCTTGCGCGCCTCGCCAATGATCTCGAGGAGCTCGGGATTAACAAGAGGCTCACCAGTCCTTATGAACGTTACGGCCGTAACATGGCGCCCAACATGCTGCATTGCTAACGCGAAATCCTGAGCAGACATGAACTTTCGCTTCCGGGTCGAGAGACCAAGCAGGTCCTCGCACCAGGGGCAATTCAGGTTGCATTTGGTTGATGTCTCAACTAGAAGACATCGCGGCCATCCTGCAATCCGGCGCGCCGCATCTTTGGCCGCCATCGCAAGAAGCCAGCGTGCGCTTGATGCCCTGGCAAGCTGAATAAGTGTCTTGAAGCGCCTCGAAGATACAACCTTCATACATTCCATATTAGCAGACATTGGAGTTCCGAGGCTACCCAATAAATATATGTCACGGATAGTAGGGGCAGCGCTTGCCCCATCCTGCTCTGATGTGACCAAAAGTATTCAAGCGTGGGGCATGGAATGATATGGATTGTTAAGATCAAGAGGGGCGTTCATTTCCGACACGATTATCGGAATCGGCGTGTAGGGGCGTGGTCTCAGACCCGCCCGTCCATATCAACCACTGCAGATGGGAGGCATCCTATAGGACAATCAGTTAGAACGGGCGGGTCTGAGACCTGACAATCATACGCATATTCTGGGTAGTACATTCCTCTAAATCACCGTGTTTCAACGCGGTGATATAGATGGCCTGATTGTCCTAAATAACATCCCCGCAAATCCCCTCCGTCAACTGGGGAGTTATTTCAACGGCCTCGACAGCCGGATGTTAGTATAATAAGAACCATTCATATCCCCGCGTTGAAACACGGAGATTCAGGGAAACCTAACTCCATGAACATGCGCGTAACTGCTAGGTCTCTGACCGCGCACCTACACAAGCGCAACGACTATGTCCCTGTCTCTGTGAGCCGCCCCTGCGGACAACACCCTCTCATTTGGGAATGGATGGCAGCCCTAGCGGCCTTGCAGCCCTAGAGAGACAGGTCGCCCTATCGGCCTCAGCAAAATCGGTGATCCTTGTATCTGTAAGGATATGCGGCGTCACGAACATGACCAGTTCCTTCTTTGACGTCATCTGACTCGTCATGCGGAAGAGCCGGCCTATATATGGAATGTCGCCAATTACTGGGACTTTATAGACTATCTCTTGAGAATCATCGAACATGAATCCACCGATCACGATGGTGTGGCCATCCCTGGCTCTGGCATATATTTCCCCGCTCCTTCGGTTGGTCTGCGGTTGCCCACCCACGGTACCTATGACCGTCTCGATGTTCGGCTTGATTGACATAGTTATGTAGCCATCGGGGGATATCACAGGGTGTATCTCAATGCTTGTCCCTACCCTACGCCAGGCAACCGTCGGTCTGTATTCCGTATAGGCTATGCCAAGTGGGTTCACATCAGTAACCTTGACGTATTCGGTGTATGGGATGTTGTCGTAAATCTGGAACTTCGACGTCTCTCTATCCAGCGCGACAACCTTCGGACAGGCGATCATCTGCACGTCTCCCTGCTGAGCAAGGGCTGTCAATAGTATGCTCACATGGTCGTTTCCGAGCCCAGCAAAGACAACACTCCCCTCCACATAGCCAGTCAAGAACGTCAGCGCATTGCCCTGCAAGTCAGACCAACCCGATAGATCGATGTTCTGAAAACTCCAGTCAATCCCGAGCTCATGCGAGCTGTTGAGCTTCACCTCGAACAACTCGATCTCTATCTCCACCTGCGGACGCATGACATCGATCGCCCTTATGTATTCCTCGACATAGTTCGAGACTGTCGGGTCGCAGTCTATCAACGTAAGCGTCCGCGAGGGTTCATCCGTCAAGACCAGACCCCGACCCGCGATGATGGCCTCGACTTGGGACTTAACATCACGCAACGACGCCTGGTTGATCCTGAAAAGCCTGATCGGCTCGCCCCTGTTGATGATCAGGAACTTGTTATCTATCCGCCAGGAATAGCCGAAATTACGAAGCACAACGTCGAATATCTCCTCGAGCGTAACACTCGACACGTCCAACGTGATTAGACCCTCGAGGCGCCGCGGGATGATCACGTTCAATCCCTTGCCCTTGACGAGCGTCTGCACAACATCGTGCAGCTGTGCATCCTGGACCTTAATATCGAATCGCTGCTGAAGAATGGATGGCACTGGTGACTCTGGAGCGTCGGCCAATGCAAGCGCCTCGGAGATTTCGGCCAGATCGAGGCTTTCCAAAATGGTTAGGTCCTCAAGGACAGTGTCTTCTGGTTCGGCAGTCTCCTCGACAACCGGGGTTCTAAGCTCAGCCTCCGTCTCGCCTACGGCCGGTCCCGGCGCGGGTGAACGCACCGTAGCGCATCCGTACAATAGCGCAAGCATCATCACAAGAGAAAGTATGGCGATTGAAGTCGCCCCTTCTATCCATCCGTTCCTCACATCAGCCTCCCGAAAAAAAAGATACTATTACTCTCCCGCGCCCAGTTATTCAGGCGCCTCCATTTCTCATACTACGCAAGCCCAAAAAACGATCAAGGCGATTCAATTGCGCCTCTCGCCCCAACGTAAGATCAATGATGAGCCTATTATGACTTCTCGGCACCTTCCTTATGGTCGTGTGCGCTCCAGCTTTCGCCAATAGAGAAATCATAATCAAGGTTTATCAACAGATTGCGGATTGTTACAACGTCAGGAAGTATCCTGATGATCCTTATCCGCTCAAAGACCTCCTTTTCGCCATCTTTGCCGCCGGTAGCTCTCGAGAACTCTATCTCGTCGCCCTCCGTGACGACCCACTTCTTGCTGGGGCATGTATCTAGACGCTGGATCACTGCCCAGGACTGCGAATCGCCGTGCATTATCATCGATACCTGCACGGGTGGCTGTCCGCGAACATAAAGAAGGCCTCTATGCACCGCCTGAACGCTCGCTTCGGGCTTCTTGCGAAGAGCCGCGTTGACCGTCGTGATCTCCTCGAAATCCTCCAGACCCTTAGGGATCACCAGGTCCGTAACATAAGGATTATACCCCTCTTTCCTGAGCTCCAACACATACCGTCCGGCGGGGAAGCTCACCGGTAGAAGCCAATCCGTGAGCCGAGGCATAATAATCCCGTTGATCAGTATCTCGGCGCCGCTTGGCCGCGATCTTATGAATACTTTGCCCAGGCCCTCGTTCTTGCGCTGGAAGGGCGACCTGGATGTGCCTCTGCTGGCTGCGGCAAATTGCGACATCCACCCGGCCTCAAGGGTACCTAGTTCAGCCACTGCTGGGGCAGCCGGCGGCGCTGCAGGCGCGCGACCGACCCCGCGGGCAGGAGCCTCAACATCCAACTCGGGCGCCGAAACGATGGCCGATTCGGCGGCCGGCGCAGCCTCACTCGGGCCTCCTCGAGACATTCTCTCTATCAGCCAGGGCATGAACTGCCATGCAATGACGGCAAGAGCCAGGACTATGACACCTATCATCACCCATTTATTCTTAACCAATGTCTATACCTCCCAGATTAAGCAACCGCATCTCCACTTTAGTCCTGGATCGTTTCCGGAATGAGCTCGCGCATCAGAAGCCCACCGTCCCTTCGCCCGTCTCCGGCGAAGGAGCAGCCTCTTCAGACTCCTTCAGCTGATATGTCTCAAACTCCATGTTCACGCGTATCCCCGGAATATCAAACTCGTCTTGCTTCTCGGCTGGGGTCATTCGGCGAGCCTCGATCCACTTGATGTTCACAAGCCTATCAAGATAGTCCAAGCCCTCAATAAACCCAACCAGGTCCTTGAACCTGCAGTCAAGGTCATTAACGCGAATCGGTATCACATAAAAAGTAAGATCACTTCCAGGCAAGGTGTGTGGGTAACTATCGAGCTGCTCCATGGGGAGCTGATTGATGCTCGCTCGCTGCGCTGTCGAGGCAAACTGCTCAAGAACGGTCGGGAGGTTGTAAGTATCCGGAACTTTGAGCATCAGGACCTTGGCTTCCTCCTTCATCCTCGCCAAGAGCAACTTCTTCTCCGAAAGGTGCGAAAGAAGCTCCCTTGCCTTGGTTATCTTCGCCTGCTCGCGCTCCGTCAATATATTCAGCTCGTCCGTCTCAGTGATGATCGGGTTGAACAGCACGAAATATACTATCACAAGTAAGACTACAGCGCCGCCAGCAACGACGCCTATTCTAGCGCCAGCCGGAAGTTCATTAAACCGTCCTAATGCCATATCAAGCTACCCCATCATACCTAAAGTGTTAGCCTCTCCTTCGGACCAAATCCCAGAACTCTTGCCCCTCAAGCTTACAGAATATCTTGAACTTCTGCTTGTAGGTACCGGCAACAACATCGGAATAGATCGTCGTGAGCGCCTCCGTGAGCAATCTATCTGGGTCCTTTGCGCCTTTGGTAGAAGTCAGAATGGGCTCGCCCACAACGCGTTGGATAGTATCCTTGCTTGGCTGCAGATACACCTCATCAAAGAAGGGCGACTCCGTCAGTCTGTTTAGGAACCTTGTTATCCTCTCCTGAAGCACCACCTGAGA
>SDBU01007805.1_pt1 | contig 12276 bp, 13 predicted proteins | sample 2277071 | NCBI WGS metagenome assembly SDBU01 (sample SAMN10397929, study PRJNA504765) | marine sediment metagenome | isolation source: marine sediment core GS08_GC12, 126 cmbsf | place: Arctic Ocean: Gakkel Ridge, Loki's castle | collected 2008
GACTAAAGGACCATTAGCTACGGTACTAGTTCATAACGGTAGCTTAAGGCTGGGCGACACTATTATTGTTGGTGCCACCTGGGGTCGGGTAAAGGCTATGTTCAATGACATGGGTAAGCGGGTGAGGAAGGCTGAGCCGGCTACCCCAGTTGAAGTCCTTGGCTTAAATAGTGTGCCTGGGGTGGGGGATACCCTGACTGCCGTGGCTGGTGAACACCAGGCACGGGCTTTAATCCAGAAGCGTCAACTGGAGGCGCAGCAGGCATTATTACCAAGAGCAGTGAGCCTTAGTAACCTCTTTGACCAAATAAGTGCTGGCAGGGTAAAAGAGCTTAACATTGTTCTCAAGACCGATGTCCAGGGCAGCATTGAACCGATAAGAAGTTCTTTGGAACAGTTGGCAACCGAGGAAGTTAAGGTCAGAATGATTCATAGCGGCACCGGCAATATTACTGAGAGCGATGTTATGTTAGCCATTGCGTCTAAGGGGCTCATTATTGGTTTTGGTACTGGTTGTGAACCAGGAGCCCGGCGGTTAGCTGATGTGGAGGGCGTAGACATCCGTTACTATGATGTTATTTACAATTTGGTAGACGATGCGGACAAGGCACTTAAAGGTATGCTGGCACCAGTTTATGTTGAGGTTATTGATGGGCGTGCTGAGGTAAGGGCTATCTTTTCCGCCGGGAAAAAGGGAAAGGTAGCTGGTGTCTATGTTACCGAAGGGAAGGTAAGCCGGGGTGCCCAAGTTAGGATACTACGCCAGGAACAGGTGGTGAGTGAGTCTACCGTTAGCAGCCTGAGGCGGTTTAAGGACGATGTCAAGGAGGTGACCGCTGGCTATGAGGGCGGGGTGGGCATCAAAGATTTTAGTGACATTCAGGTTGGTGATATACTCGAGTTTTTCCGAAGGGAGAAAGCTGGCTAATTATGCCCCATCGTATTGAGCGGGTGAATAATCTCATTCGCCAGGAAGTTAGTGAATTACTTCAGCGCCAGGTCAAAGACCCACGACTTGGCAGTTTTGTTGCTGTAACCGAGGTTTCTACCTCTCCTGATATGAGGCATGCCAAGATATTCGTAAGTCAAGTAGGTAGTAGGCAGAAAAAGCAGGAGATACTAACCGGGTTGGCTGCGGCTTCGGGTTTCTTTCGTAACGAGTTGGCGAGACGTTTGAAGTTACGGCGTATTCCTGAGCTAAGCTTTCAGTGGGATGATTCTATTGAGCGAGGTGCCCACCTCCTGGAGCTGATTGACAAGGTTGTAGAAAGTACCCCTGACCAGCCTAGAGGTTAACCATGGATGGCATACTGAATATCAATAAGCCTCAGGGTAAGACCTCGTTTAGTATTGTGGCTATGGTGAGGCGGCTGAGCGGGGAGCGACGCGTTGGGCATGCCGGTACCCTTGACCCAGCGGCTACCGGTGTCTTACCGGTTTGCCTTGGTCAGGGAACACGGATTACCCAGTTTTTGGTAGAGGCTACCAAGGCTTATCAGGCTGAGATTGAACTGGGTGTAACTACTGACACCTATGACGCCAGTGGTAATATTACTCACCGGGGAGACCCTTCCGGGGTTAGCCAAGAACAATTGGAGTCGGCACTTACCGCCTTTCGTGGTTTAATCCAGCAGACTCCGCCTATGTATAGTGCTGTGAAGTATCGTGGTAGACCACTTTATGAATTGGCACGGGCTGGCATTGAGGTTAACCGGCGAAGCCGGCTGACTAAAATCTATCATTTGGAGCTTATAGACTGGCAGCCGCCGGTGGCTACTGTTGAAGCGGTGTGTGGTAAGGGTACCTATATCCGCTCATTAGCTCATGATTTGGGACAGAGACTGGGGTGTGGGGCTAATTTAAAGAGTCTAATCCGCTTGAGGTGTGGTCTTTTTGATATAAAGGATGCTGTTTCACTGCCCCAACTTGAGGACGCCTTCCGCTATGGCTACTGGCAACGCTTTATTTATCCCATAGATAGCGTGCTTTTACATTGGACGGCAATGGTTGTCAGTGATGACACTGCTCGGGGGATAAGGAATGGGCGCCCTCTGGTTCTGGCGGGTACTGAGTGTGGTGGGCCTTCTTTTCCCTCCCACTGCCGCGTTTATACTCCTGATGGATGCTTTTTGGGTGTGCTACGCTTCAACCCGGAAAAAGGGCAGTGGCAACCTGAGAAGGTTTTTGGTAGCGGTCTATAGCTAGTGGATAGCTCAATTTTTAGTTTTTGTCAGGTAAAGTAGTTCAAAGGTCTTGACAGCTTGCGTAAAATAGAGGTATAGTTCAGCCAAATGTTTGAAAGGAGGTGATACAGGTTGCAGGCGTATTGTTTTAAATGCAGGAAGAAGGTAGACATAAAGAACCCCCAGCGTGTTACCCTGAAGAATGGGAGGCCAGCTACGCAAGGGGTCTGCCCGGCATGTGGAACTAAAGTATTTAGAATTGGTCAGGGTTAATCGGTAGATTAGCCGAGGGGATTAGTACTTTTACATTAGCCCTAATCGTGAAAAGGTAAGTTTTTAATTAACGCCCCGGGATTTATATTCAGCACTTGATGGCAGGTAGCATCATCTAGACCTGTACCGTGAATAATGGCCTCAGCCAGAGGGGTAGTAAGTAAATCGTATTCGTTATGGGCATCAGAGTTTAGTAGTAGCTTGGCGCCTACTTGCCGGGCTAAAGAGGCAATGTGCCCATTGGTTAGGCAGTGGCCTTGGCGGGCGCTAATTTCTAGGAAGATGCCATTGGTAGCGGCTAGTTTAGCCTCTTCCAGGCTCAACAGACCGGGGTGGGCTAAGATGTCAACATGGGGGCTATGGAGGGCAGCCAGGTTTGTGTCTTTTTCAACAGGTTCTATAATTGTTTCACCATGAACGACTACAATCCAGGCCCCCAATTCTTTAGCCTTTTTGGCTGTTTCGGCAATGGCTTGAGCAGGGACATGGGTGAGCTCTATACCGGGGATAGCTAAAATATCCCAGTGTGACCGGGCTAAGGCACATACTTCGGCTGTTTCCTGAATTATGCGAGCCAGAGAACCAATAGCAGCGTGGTCGGTAAGAGCAACGGCACGATAATTATTTTCTAGAGCACGCCTGATTAGCTCCATCGGTGATAGGACACCGTCGCTGAGGGAAGTGTGAGTGTGAAAATCGTAGACCATTTTTCACCTCTTATTATCGATGCTAATATGTGAGGATAACATAAACCGGCTAATCAGAACAAGTTATTTTACTTTCTATGCTGAGAAAGGAAGGTGGTTTAACCTTGGGTAACATAAATGTAGCCATAGTTGGGGTAGGTAATTGTGCCTCGTCACTAGTTCAAGGCGTTCACTATTATAAGAAGGCAAAAGAGGCCGAATTCGTGCCCGGGCTTATGCATGTTAACCTGGGGGGATACCATGTAAGCGATATTAATTTTGTCGCTGCCTTTGATATTGACAAGAACAAGGTCGGCAAAGACTTAGCCAAGACGATTTTTACTCGACCTAATAATACCTTCAAATTTTGTGAGGTGCCGGCTACAGGCGTTAAAGTTCAGCGGGGTATGACCCATGATGGTTTGGGCAAGTATCTGTCTCAGATAATACAGAAGGCACCGGGACAAACCGCCGATATAGTTAAAGTCCTCAGGGAAAGCCAAACCGATGTGGTGATTAACTATCTGCCGGTTGGTAGTGAAGAGGCAACTAAGTGGTACATTGAGCAGGTGCTGTCGGCCGGCTGTGGCTTTATCAACTGTATCCCGGTTTTTATCGCTCGGGAGAAGTACTGGCAGGAGCGCTTTGCTGAAAGAGGGCTTCCTGTCATCGGTGATGATATAAAATCTCAGGTTGGAGCCACTATTGTCCATCGTGTACTTACCCGGCTGTTCAGAGAGCGCGGGGTCAGGTTAGAGCGAACCTACCAATTGAACTTCGGTGGTAACACCGACTTCTATAATATGCTGGAGCGGGAACGCCTTGAGTCCAAGAAGATATCTAAAACTACTGCAGTCACCTCTCAACTGGATTACCAGCTTGACCCTGATAATATCCACGTTGGCCCTAGTGATTATGTCCCCTGGCTGACTGACCGTAAGTTTTGCCACATTAGAATGGAAGGGCGAGCCTTTGGCGATGTTCCTCTGAATCTGGAGTTAAAACTTGAGGTGTGGGATAGCCCTAACTCAGCCGGAGTGGTTATTGATGCTATAAGGTGCTGTAAACTTGCCCTAGACCGAGGGCTCAAAGGGGCACTGGTAGCTCCCTCAGCCTACTTTATGAAATCACCACCTGTTCAATATACTGATGATGAGGCTCGCCACATGGTGGAAGAGTTCATTGCTACTACCAAGCAAGGTGCTGAGTAAATCTTTGGGGAGGTCTTAGCCACTACTGATGAAGATAGCATTAGTCTCCCCTTACGACTTTGCTTTTCCGGGTGGTGTAACTAATCATATCTCCGCACTGGAGCATCATTTTACCCAGATGGGTCACCAGGTTAAGGTTATTGCCCCCGTATCTAGGGCTGTCTCTGCTTTTGGTGACAGGTTTATACCCATAGGTAAACCTCGACCTGTTCCGGCTGGTGGTTCTATTTGTCGAGTTACTATATCACCCTGGCTGTCCTCTAGAATAAAGGCGGTGCTTGAGGCAGAAAAGTTTGATATTGTCCACCTTCATGAACCGTTGATGCCAATGTTGTGTACCACGGTGCTCCGCTTGTCAAATGCCGCCACCATAGGAACCTTTCACGCCTTTAGCGCTCGACCTGGATATGACTTTCTCGGGTATAACTTTGGTAAGCCGTTTAGCACAATATTGTTGAAGAGGTGGTTTCGCAAGCTTGACGGCAAAATCGCTGTGTCTAAACCAGCCATGGAGTTTGTCCGCAGGTACTTCCCCGGATACTATAATATTATTCCCAATGGTATAGATTTAGACCATTTTTCTCCCGATATACCGCCGATTGATGAATTCAGTGATGGGAAGGTGAATATCCTGTTTGTCGGTCGTCTGGAGAAGCGCAAAGGGGCGAACTATCTACTTAAAGCTTACCAGCGAGTTAAGCAGGAAATTCCTGACTCCCGACTTATTATAGTTGGTCCCGGCACCAGACTGCGTAAGAAGTATGAGAAGCAGGTTATGCGGAGTGGTTTAAAGGATGTCGTTTTTGTTGGTTATGCAGCCTATGATGAACTACCCAGATATTATAAGACTGCCGACGTTTTTTGTGCACCAGCCACTGGTTGGGAAAGTTTTGGTATTGTTTTACTTGAGGCTATGGCGGTGGGTAAGCCAGTTGTTGCCTCGGATATTGGGGGTTATGCCAGCATAGTAACCCATGGTGTTGACGGGCTTTTGGTGCCACCAAAGGATGAGGAAGTTTTGGCCCAGGCTCTAATTTCTCTCATGACTGACGAGTCACTCCGCCAGCAGATGGGAGCCAGGGGGAGGGTTAAAGCGTTGGAATACAGCTGGGAAAATATTGCCCAAAAGATACTGAATTATTATGTTAGGGTGCTTAGCGAGCCGCCGTGGCAGAAACGATTTCCTGAGTTTGAAGCTAGATCGGTTGAACTTTAGATAGTGTCGCTTTTTGCAAGCAATGGTCGATGATAAAGTTACCTGAAGTACGTAAGGCGTCAGCCTATTACCTTACCGAACCAGTGGCAGGGCTTCTGGCGAGGGCGTCTATATCACCTAACACTGTAACCTGGTTTGGTTTCTTACTAGCTGTTGGCGCTGCAGCACTTATTGCTACCGGACATCTGCTGGTTGCCGGTTTGTTGGTGCTCATTTCCGGTTTTTTTGATATCCTGGATGGAGCCCTGGCTCGTCGTACTAATCAGGTTACCCGCTTTGGTGCTCTCCTTGACTCAACCCTTGACCGTTTATCTGAAGCAGTGCTGCTGTTTGGCATTTTAGTCCTATATATTGGAGACCAGTCATTCGCCCCGATTTTACTGGTTTGTCTTGCCTTGCTTGGTTCGCTGCTGGTAAGCTATATTAGAGCCAAGGCAGAGGCAATAGGTCTGGAGTGTCAGGTAGGGTTATTTACTCGAGCCGAGAGGGTCGTTGTTCTGGCACTAGGTCTTTTACTGAACCAGATTGTTATTGCCCTGGCTATTATAGTGGTATTTAGCTTTTTTACCGTCGGGCACAGGCTAATTCATGTGTGGCGACAAACAAGAAAAGAGTGAGGTTAATAAGCAATTTATTTATGGTGCTATTTATGTTATAAATAAGAAAGCTTATTCTAGGGGGTAAGTATAATGAGTGACAAAACTTTTGAGTGGAGTCTTACCGGACTAACTGCGCTGGTGGTATTGTGGATAATATTGGGTGGTATTTTCGGAATTATGGGCTGGCTGCCGGTAGTGTTGATTGGTCTTGTTGTTGAGGTTGTCGGTGGTGGATTTTTGCTTCACTACTGGGGTAAGAGCTATATGGCGAGAGAATAGTCTGATTATCAGCTTATAGGAGAGATAATGCCGGTTATTGCTGTTATTGGTGCTCAGTGGGGGGATGAGGGGAAGGGCAAGGTGGTTGACCTGCTGGCTCAGCAGGCAGGGGTGGTAGTCCGTTTTTCCGGCGGCGATAATGCTGGACATACGGTAGTTAACCCCTATGGTGAGTTTAGACTGCACCTTGTCCCTTCTGGCATTTTTTCTCCACAGGCGGTTTGTATTATTGGTAATGGTGTGGTGATTAATCCCTCAGTGCTAATTGGTGAGATAGACCAGTTAAATGAGCGTGGCGTGGATACCTCCCGTCTGTTTATCAGTGACCGAGCTCACTTGATTATGCCATATCATGTCCTTCTTGATGGTCTGGAGGAAGAATCACGGGGTGGGAAGGCACTGGGCACAACCCGTAAGGGGATAGGTCCTGCCTTTGCCGATAAAGCCGCCAGGTTGGGTATTAGAACTGGTGACCTTCTGGATAAACAAGTTTTAATGGAGCGACTTCGTTCTATACTTGACTATAAGAATACTATTCTAACCAAGATTTATGGGGTTAGCCCGCTATCGTTTGACGAGGTGTATAGTCAGTATTGCCGCCATGGGGAGCGTCTGGCGCCTTATATTCGGGAGACAGCTATAATGCTGGAGGAGGCGCTAAACCGGGGGGAACTGGTTCTGTTAGAGGGAGCCCAGGGGACTTTACTTGACCCTGATTTTGGCACCTATCCTTATACTACCTCCTCTTCACCTCTGGTCGGGGGGGGCTGTTTGGGTACTGGGCTGGGTCCTACGAAGATTGGTCGCATTGTTGGTGTGTTTAAGGCTTACTGCACCAGGGTTGGCGGCGGTCCGATGCCTACCGAGCTAAAGGATGAAACTGGTAACCTGATTCGAGAGCATGCTCATGAGTATGGCACTACTACTGGCCGACCCCGCCGTTGCGGCTGGTTTGATGCCGTGGCGGCTCGCTTTAGCACCCGGATTAATGGCTTTACCGGGACAGCAATTACCCGCCTTGACGTTCTTGATGTTCTGCCTCGCCTGAAGATATGTGTTGGCTATAAACTGGATGGAAAGACTATTGATTATTTTCCGGGTAGTGTCACTGCCCTGGATGGGTGCCAACCTATATATGAAGAGCTGGACGGGTGGCAAACTCCTACCAGTCATATTCGACAATACGATGATTTGCCGCTTGGGGCTCGCCGATATGTTGCCAGGCTGGAAGAGCTCATCTCTTGCCCGATTAACCTCATCTCGGTAGGACCAGCCCGGGAGCAAGCCATTATGGTAGGTAGCATCTTGTAACTTTGTTGCTCAAATAGAATAGGAGAAAGCTGGAGCTGAAAACCGTTCAAACAATTGATACTGATGTTTTGGTGATTGGTGGCGGTGGGGCGGGGTTAAGAGCCGCCATTGAGGCTAGGAAATACGACCTTAATGTGCTGCTAGTGTCTAAATGGCGGGTGGGTTATAAGAACAATACGGCTATTTCCGGTGGTATATTTGCCGCTACTGGCATTTGGCAAGAGCCTGACGATTCTCCTGAAGTACACTTCAATGATACTATCGCCTCTGGGTGTCTCATCAGTGACTGCCGGCTGGTAGAGGTTATGACGCAGCAGGCAGCCCAGCAGGTTTATGATTTAATGAAGTTTGGGGTTAACTTTGTCAAGCGGGGTAGCGATTTATGGATACAGCAAGTCCCCGGTCACTCCTATCCCAGGCACGTTGCCAGCGAGGGAAGCGGGATTAGCCTGACTAAACCTATGCGTGAGTATGCCGCCGGCATGGGCATCCAGTTTAAAGAAGGTATTTTAGTAACTAAGCTATTGACGGCGGGGAACACGGTTGTGGGAGCACTTGGCATAGATGATAACGGGCAGGTTTTTGTCTTCAATACCAAGTCCACCATTTTAGCTACCGGTGGCGCTGGAGAGGCCTACCTTAGAACCGATAATGCGGTGGGGTCAACCGGGGATGGCTATGCTTTAGCCTATGAGGTTGGCGCTTCTTTACGGGATATGGAGTTTGTGCAATTCTATCCCACTGGCTATGGGAAACTGGGAAGAAAGGTCTGGGCATATGGCATCTTGCTCAGGGGAGGGGCAACAATCAGAAACTCCTTAGGCGAGGACATTTTACAAAGGCATGGGATAAAGGATTTTACGTTGGCCACAAGGGATATATTAGCCAGACTGATAATGACTGAGATAGCTGAAGGCAGGGGGATTAAGGGCAGTGTAATTGGCGACCTTACCAACGTCTCTGAGGAGTCTAGAAGACTTTACCGTTTTATAAAGGACAGGAGTTATCCAGAGAAGGCTTTAGTAGCTCCCACTGTCCATTTTTTCATGGGCGGGGTGAAGATAGACGAGAATTGCCAGACCGGACTTGACGGCTTGTATGCTGCCGGCGAGGTTTGCTGTGGCATTCATGGCGCCAATAGGCTAGCCGGGAATGCCATTACTGAGATTCTTGTCTTTGGTGCCATCGCCGGGGATAGAGCTGGAGCCAGGGCGTCAAAAATAAAAAAAATACCTGTCCCACGGAACGAGGTATTGGCTGAGGTGGAAAGGCTAGATGGGTTGGTATCACAGAAAGGGACAGGAAATCTCGAGGGGTTGCAGCAGTTACTAAAGCAAACGATGTGGGACAAAGTAGGGGTGATAAGAGATGAAAAGGGACTGACGGCGGCTCTGAGAGAAACACTTTCCCTGCGGGAGCAACTAAACACGGTATCACTACCAAGCTACAAGCAGTTATCTCAAGCGGTTAAGCTGGCCAATATGTTAGCCGTTTCTGAGATGGTGTGTAGAGCTGCTTTAAAAAGGACTGAGAGCCGAGGCAGTCATTATCGGCGTGATTACCCTGAGGAAAATAACCCACAGTGGGTAAAGAATATAGAGATTTCCCGCCAGAATGGTAATATGTCCTTAAAAGTCATCCCGGTTGAAGGTGCTGAGGAATACTACCAACCAGATTAGCTCCTAATTATAAGGTCATTTATCAAGGGAAGTTTGAAGGGGCAAAGCCCCTTCAAGAGCTACTCCTCCCCCTTCCCCTTGATAAGGGGAAGGGGGACAAAGGGGGATGGGGTCAATAAACAATCTCGTCAGGAGCAGTGCCATCTTGGTCAGCAGCAAGGCAAGAACAAACTATCTTGAAGTAACCTATCTTAGCCTGATAAGCACATCAAAAATTGGAGGGCTACCCTTGAATACATCATTAGTAGCTCTCGCCCCTACGCCCCAAGAATCAGCCTGAGAGCCATTCCTCTTTCTATACAATCCTTGCCTATTAATCTGAGACGCAATGTTCTCAATAGTCATAGGTACATTGTGATTTTGCCGTAACACTTCTTCAATTGCTTGGTATAGAAACATTACCTTTACCCCCCTATAGTGAACGCTTTTTCTATACCGGCAGGTCAATCTGGTAGTTTTTCAGTGTGTCTTTGATGACGGCGGCTGTTTTTTCATCTGGCTCAATAAGGGGCAGGCGTGGCTTGCCTACATTAAAACCCACATAGTTAAGTGCATATTTAACTGGAACGGGATTGGAGACAATAAATAAGGCATTAACCAGGGGCATGAGGCGGTTGTGGATACCGGCGGCTCCGTCTACTTTGCCATTGATAATATTGTCAATTATTCCCTTGATTTGGTTACCAACCAGATGAGAGGCAACGCTAACCACCCCATAGCCACCCATGGCTAGTATGTGCAGGGTATCACTATCATTGCCACTCCAGACGAGGAAGTCCTGTCTTGTGTTAGCAATTATCTTGGAAATTTCATTTAGGTTACCACTAGCTTCCTTTACTCCGATAATGTTGTCTATCTGGCTTAGCCTGATAGTGGTGTCGGCGGAAAGGCTGGTAACTGTGCGTGACGGCACATTATACAGGATACAGGGTAAACTGGTCCCCTGAGCAATGGTTTTGAAGTGCTGGTATAAACCTTCTTGAGTGGGTTTGTTATAGTAGGGGACTACAAGTAAGCAGGCATCAACCCCGATTCGTTCTGCCTCCTTGGTTAACTCCAGGCTCTGGGCAGTGTTATTACTACCGGTACCAGCTATTACTGTCCCTCGCTCACCTAGGGCTGATTTCACTTCAGTGAACAGACGCAGCTTCTCCTCCCGGCTGAGGGTGGGAGATTCCCCGGTTGTGCCTGAGATGACCAACCCGTCACTGCCTGAGTTGATTAGGGCTAAAGCTAGCTTGTTGGCCTGCTCATAATCAACTTCCCCGTCTTCATTAAATGGTGTTACCATTGCCGTCAGCAATCGTCCCACTTCTTTCATTTTCCTACCCCCCGGGATGTACCCAGTCTCGTTTAATCATCTCTTCAGCAATCTGGACGGTGTTCAGCGCCGCTCCCTTACGCAGATTGTCAGCGACAACCCACATAGCCAAACCATTGGGGTGGGAGGCGTCCCGGCGAATACGCCCAACGAAAACCTCATCGGTACCGGCTACTGACCACGGCTGAGGATAGAGACTAATCGCCGGGTCATCTAATACCTTGACCCCTGGAGCCTGAGCCAGAATATTTCGTGCCTCATCGGGAGACATAGGTTGGGAGAATTCTATATGAATTGCTTCACTGTGTCCAGTAAATACTGGAACTCGGGCACAGGTCGCCGAAATGGCTATATCATCAGCATGCATTATCTTTCTTGTTTCCTCTACCATCTTCCACTCTTCTTTAGTATAGCCATTGTCCAGAAAAACATCTATCTCAGGCAACGAATTAAAGGCTATTTGGTGAGGGTAAACATGGGGGATAGTGGTTTGCCCATCCAGAACCTGCTTGGCTTGTATGGTTAGTTCGTCTACGGCGGCTGAACCGGTGCCTGACACCGCCTGGTAGGTATCAACAATGATGCGCCTAATTGGATTAACTTTATGTAACGGGTATAGAGCCACCACCATTTGAATAGTGGAGCAATTTGGATTAGCTATAATCCCCTTATGCCATCTAATGTCCTCTGGATTGACCTCAGGCACCACCAGGGGGACGGTAGGCACCATTCTAAACGCTGAGCTATTATCTACTACTACCGCTCTTGATTGGGCAGCAATAGGTGAGAAGTAGCGACTAGTCTCAGTGCCAGCCGAGAAGAGAGCAATGTCTATTTCTCTGAAAGACTCAGGAACGGTCTCCTTAACCGTAAGCTCCTGGTGAGCGAAAAATAGCTTCTTACCTGCCGAACGGTCTGAGGCTAAAAGGCTGATTGAACTCACCGGGAAGTTACGCTGTTCGAGTACCTTGATGAACTCCTGTCCTACCAGCCCGGTGGCACCGACAATAGCCACTCTATACCCCTTCATTACCGCCTCCTATAAGCCGAGCAGAGTATCTAAACCATAGACTAGCCCTTGGCGTTTAACCACTTGCTTAATGGCTAGTATAACACCCGGCATATAGCATTCCCGGTTAATGGTGTCGTGCCGGATACTTAGTGTTTGCCCGGCTCCGCCCAGGATTACCTCCTGGTGTGCCAGAAGACCGGGTAGGCGTACACTATGAATGGTAATACCTTCGACCTGCTCTCCGCGGCTAGCTGAGGGCTTTTCTGATTCCGGACTGTAGAATGGTTTGCCCCTGGCTTGAGCCATTGCCTTGGCTGTGGATAGGGCAGTTCCCGAGGGGGAATCGGCTTTCCGGTGGTGATGTAGCTCTATAATTTCAGCATAGTCAAGGTATTTGGCGGCTACCTTGGCTAGGTGTATCATTAAGACTGCGCCAAGGGCAAAGTTTGGCGCTACCACTGCCCCAACCTGGTGTGCTGTTGATAACTGGTCAATCTCACTAAGGT
>SDBU01007806.1_pt1 | contig 12274 bp, 8 predicted proteins | sample 2277071 | NCBI WGS metagenome assembly SDBU01 (sample SAMN10397929, study PRJNA504765) | marine sediment metagenome | isolation source: marine sediment core GS08_GC12, 126 cmbsf | place: Arctic Ocean: Gakkel Ridge, Loki's castle | collected 2008
TTATCGCAGCCTGCCACGTCCTTCATCGCCTCTCGACGCCTAGACATCCCCCATACACCCTTAGTAACTTGACCATATCAATCTATGATTGAATAGGTTAAATCGCCTAAATGAGCGCTCATATTAACAAGCTCTTCACCTTATGATAAAGAACCTGTTTGGAATTATAAAATTATAATCCCACGCATCTGCATATTAACTTGTCAAAGAACATATTCGTATCTCGTCGCTCGTATCTCGATGAGCGAATCACGAATCACAAACAACGAGTCACAATTAAATGGAGACGATCGGGCTCGAACCGACAACCTCCGGCTTGCAAAGCCGGCGCTCTCCCAGTTGAGCTACGTCCCCGGGACCGCTTCGCGGAAATCCGAAACAAGCTCAAAATTCCAATTTTCGAATTTAGAAATTAGAGCTTCGGATTTCCTTTGGCAATATGCCAAAGGCAGTGGGCCCGGGTAGACTCGAACTACCGACCTCACGCTTATCAGGCGTGCGCTCTAACCAGCTGAGCTACGAGCCCAATTAAATTTCCGAATGCCGAATTCCGATTTCAAAATAAAAATCGCAAATTGGCAATCGAAAATCGACAATCCCAAATAGGCTCGCCGGTTATAACTATAAACTTAAAAAAGAGCAATAAAAAAAACCGCTGCTTAAAACTGCCAGCGGCCATCACAAAGGCGGACATTAACAATTGTCCATCAGCAGTTTAAAACAAAAATAAAGCATTCTCGAATTTATTTTCAAAACCCTAACCTGTTCCTTTCTAATGGGCTGTTACACAGGTCAGCCTACACCTAATACTTCATTGTATTACGGTATCGACAGTTCGTCAAGTTTTTTTTAATTATTTTTTTAATTTTTATTCCGCACTACTTTACTACGGCTGATTGGGCGATTTTGTTCGAAAATCAGGTTAAAAATCAGGATTTTCCATACGAAGAAGTTTAATTCGCCATTGCTCGGCCTTCTCCGGCTTGGCCCAGGCGACATATTTACACGGATGTCAGAGATCAATGCAGACAGCATCCAATGGTAAAATGACCTTGAAAAAACTATGCGATATCTATTTGTAGTATCAGCACTCACTACCCAGATATGAGTTTTTGTACCCCCCATAAGAAAAGGAGTTAATGTTGATAAAATGGTCAATTGCACAACAAATATCTTGAATACTCCAGCCAACTGTAGTATAATTTTGGGTAACATACTGACTAAGGAGAGCCGTCTAAGCTTCAAAATCTCTTTGGAGTGAGCACCAATCAGGGCTGACAGGTTGAGCAATGAATATGACGCGGGATGAGCAGAAAACCAAAGCGGAATTACTACAAGAGTTAGATAGTTTGCGCGAGCGTGTTTTTGAACTTAAGCAAGCGAAGGAGAAACTACACAAAAGTGAGCAAAGATACCGCTCATTAACAGATGATATTCTCGATAGTTCAAAAGTCGGTATCTTTATTCTCGATGACAGCTTCAAGGTTGTATGGCTGAACCAGGCACTGGAACGCTACTTCGGCCTGCGAAGAAAAGATGTGATTGGGAAGGATAAGCGGCAGCTTATTCACAAGCAAATCAAGGATATCTTTGAGGAACCGGAAACTTTTGTCGAGAAGTTGTTCGCTACGTATGACAACAATACCTATATTGAGAACTTTGAGTGCCACGTGCTTGCCGACGGCCAACGGGAAAACCGCTGGCTGGAACATTGGAGCCAGCCTATCCATTCCGGGCTCTTTGCCGGGGGTCGGATTGAACACTACACAGATATCACTGAGCGCAAGAAGGCGGCGGAGGCATTGCAGAAATCTGAGAAGAAATACAGAGGTTTGACTGAAAGCCTTAGTGAGTTGGTCTACCGCGCAGAGCCGAAGACGTTCGTAGCAACGTATGTGAACAATACTGTGGAAAGATTCTATGGTTACAGCGCAGAAGAATGGCTTAAGGATCCAAGTTTGTGGGAGAATCTGATTCATCCTGACGACAAGGAAAGAGTGCTAAAAGAATTCGAAGAGACCAAAAGAAAATTGAAAAGTGGCGTTATCAAATACCGTATCATAAATAAAAACAAGACCGTGCTGCGATGGGTAGAAGATCACGTTAGTTGGGAGAAAGACCAACAAGGCAAAGTAATATCAATGAATGGGGTTATGTATGACATCACCGAGCGCAAGAAGGCGGAGGAGGTGCTGAGGGAATCCGAAGAGAGATACAAAGCGTTGTTTGAATGTACTGCCGAGGGGATAGTTGTCGCAGACACTGAAACAAAGGAGTTCAAATATGTCAATCCAGCGATATGTAAAATGCTGGGTTATACTGAAGAAGAGTTGGGACGATTTGGTGTACGTGATATTCATCCTAAAGAAGATTTGCAGCATATCATTTCCGAATTCGAAGCACAGGCACGAGGAGAAAAGACATTGTCGTCAAGCATTCCGTGTTTGCGAAAAGACGGGACAATAATGTATGCAGATATCAACACAGCCATGGTCTTGATAGATGGAAGACAATGCAACGTGGGTTTCTTCACAGATATTACGGAGCGTAAACGGATTAAGGCTGAACTTGAAAATTACAAAGAAAAAGTCCTTAAAGCACAAAAACATGCTTATATTGCCTCAATGGGTAGTATAGTGGCTCATCAACTCAATCAGCCCTTGACAACGATAAATATGCTTCTTGCAAAAGCTTTGGAATTGGAGCAAGCTAAAGATAACTGTTGTCTGCCGGTTTTACAAAGGATCGAGAAAAGCCTCACTGAAGCAAAAAAAGCGGCCTCGATAATTCGCAAGTTCCATCAATATTCCAGGGATCCCACCTTGGAAACTACTACAAAAGTTAATGTGAGCAGCACCGTAAATAGAATTATTTTCATATTATCCGAAAGAGCAGAACAGGCAAAAATAAATATATCCACAAAAAGCTTGGATGATCTACCCGAAGTTGAAATTAATGAAACAGCTTTGGAACAGTTATTCCTTATTATTATTCAAAATGCCATTGAAGCATCTGATGGCAGAAAAAAGCATAGACTCAATATAGGTGGAGGATTCGCTGATAGTAAGATTGAGTTACAATTCTCAGATGATTGCTGCGGTATTGCACCTGAAAACCTTGATAAGATATTTGAACCGTTTTTCAGTACAAAGTCTGACAGCAAGGGAATAGGGCTTGGGCTGGATATCGTACGGCAAATCCTTATAAGCTATGGCGGTGAGATTCGTGTAGAAAGCCAGTTTGGCAAGGGTGCTACATTCTTTGTAACTTTGCCGATTAGTAATACTCTGAAGTCATAGAAACAAAATGAAAATCAAAACACAACAATATAATGTGTTTTTTGTCGATGATGATCCTGGAGTACGTAGTGCTGTTGTTGATGCCCTTAAAGATTTAGGGTGTAAAGTCACCTGTTTTGCCAATGCGGTTGATTGTCTTGAGCAACTGCCGAAAGAGAATTGTAATTTGCTTATTACTGATGTGAAAATGCCGGGCATGGATGGTCTGACTTTATTGAGCGAAGTCAAACGTGTAGCTCCGTGGATATCGGTTATGCTAATTACCGGCTTTGGAGATGTTCCAATGTCTGTCAGAGCACTTAAATTGGGGGCGATAGATTTTATTGAAAAACCGTTAGAACGAAAAATCTTTTTGCACAAAGTAAAAACCATTCTGAAACAAGCCGATTTTGCTGATATACCCATTGGCCAGGCTCTGACCAAGATTGAGAAGAAAGTATTAAAGTTGATTCTCGACGGAGAAGGGAATAAGCAAATAGCCTATAAACTCCAGCGGGCTTTGCGCACAGTTGAACGACACCGCAGCAATATTATGCACAAATTCGGAGTCGATAATGTTGTCGACCTGGTAAAAAAGGCTGGTCTTATCAATCTGGATGATGTTGAGTAGAGAAAGACAATCGCCTACTCAATTCAGTAAAATTCTTGCGGAAATTGCAGTTTTTTGCGAAAGTCCAGAAAAATCATATTTTCCCCAGAAATTTTCTCACTTTTGTTGCCAAAAGAAGTAGTTTTGGCAACAAAAAACAACTCTTTTACCCCTTACCGCTAAAACTGTCGGTTTCCCGCCATTGCCGTGATTTATATAACGTCCTATTATTCTTACACTTAACGGCTTATAAGCGGCTCGAGTTAATATTGTAATTTCTTTGTTTATTTCTGTGCGCCTGTGAAGAGAGTTCGGATGAGAGGTTGAGAGCAAGGAGGGTTAGATTCATAATTATGGCTTGTGTGCTTTTCTGTGAATAGTACTGGCTGTGAGGGCTTGCTTTGGGGATATTTAAAAGTATTAAAGGTTGGAAGCTATCTTGGAACACAAATTCCGAGTTGGTCAAGCCCCTAACATTTGCGTAGAGCCAATAAGGCTCAAAAGTGAAATAAAAAGAGAGTAAAATAAAAAGAGAGTAAATTGAAACCAACAGATTTAAAGAGACCAAAAATGAACAGTAAGGTAAGTCCAAAAAAGATGTGTCTGATGATAATGTTGGCATTTCTAATTATCCTGTATAGACATGCGAATGCAGATTTCACCTTCGGCACGCCTACAAATCTTGGCCCAACGGTCAACAGTTCGGCTTTCGATGATGCCGCGAGCATCTCGGCCGATGGTTCTACCCTCTTCTTTATGTCCGGCCGGCCCGGCGGGTATGGTATTAATGACCTATGGGTGTCGATGCGGGCAACCATAGAAGATGACTGGGGCACCCCGGTCAATCTTGGGCCAACTGTCAACAGCTCGTACGATGAAGGTGACCCGAGCATCTCGGCCGACGGACTTGAGCTCTACTTTCTCTCCAACCGGCCTGGCGGGTACGGAGGCCAAATCGGGGACATCTGGGTAACGACGAGGGCAACCGTATCCGACCCTTGGGGCACGCCGGTCAATCTTGGGCCAACTGTCAACACTTCGTTCGACGATTTTTGCCAGGGCATCTCGGCGGATGGGCTGTCGCTCTACTTCACCTCCAACCGGCCTGGCGGGTTCGGCAACCGGCCTGGCGGGTTCGGCTTGTGCAGCCTATGGGTAACGACGCGGGCAACTACAGAAGACGACTGGGGCACCCCGGTCAACCTTGGCCCAACTGTCAACAGTTCGAATGGCGAGAAGATGCCATATATCTCGCCCGATTGCCTGACGCTCTACTTCGGCTCCAACCGGCCCAGCGGATTAGGGAATGGGGACCTATGGCAGGTGTCAATCGAGCCGGTCGTTGACCTTAACGGCGACGGAATTGTCGACTCTGCCGACCTGTGCATCATAGTGAACCACTGGGGTGAAGATTACCCTTGGTGTGATATTGGCCCAACGCCTTTGGGTGACGGCATTGTCGATGTCCAGGACTTGATTGTTCTTGCTGAGCATTTGTTTGAGGACGTGAACGACCCGAAATTGTTAGCACATTGGGCATTGGACGAGACTGAAGGCATTATCGCTCATGATAGCAGCGGTTATAATGACGCTTATATCTTTGGCGATCCAACCTGGCAGCCTACAGATGGTATAGTAAATGGTGCACTTCAATTGGATGGGATAGATGACTGTGTTTTAACCGGGGCCGTCCCGAATCCGGCAGAGGGGCCGTTCAGCATATTCGTATGGATCAAAGGTGGTTCTGCGGGACAAGTCGTCATATCTCAGTTAGGCGGCGGCGTGAATTGGCTTTTAGCTGATCCAGTAGAAGGTAACCTGATGACAGAGTTAACAAGTCCCGGCCGGTCTGGTAGTCCGATGCTTTCGCAAACAAACATCACCGATGGCGAATGGCACCGCGTAGGTTTCGTGTGGGATGGTTCCATCAGAACGCTATATGTTGATGGCCTCGCAGTTGCTGAGGACACACAGGACGGTCTGGAAGGCTCATATAGCGGCATGTATATTGGCACCGGCAAGGCTATGGAATCTGGAACATATTGGTCTGGCCTGATTGATGATATTCGCATCTACAACCGGGCAGTTATACCCTAAGAAATCGCGGCGCTGGCGCAATAGGCCAGCTCAGAAAGAAACAAAACGCCTAAGATAACCACACAACATTACATTTGCCCAAAGGGCTGGCAGCTTAAGACACTGCCGGCCCTCTTCTTTTCTATTTGATACATTCGACATCACACTTGGTAAAGGGCAGCCAAAAAAAAGTTACTTTTTGTCCATTTTTTTGTTGACTATGTTTATGTTTATGTTAAAATACACGTATGTTAGCCAACAGACAAACATAAACCGCCAGTAGGCAAAGATGACATTTCAGTTTGCATGTCGTAAGTGGCTAAGCCACAAGGACTTAGAGCTCGTAGCGCAGCGCAGACCCCGCACCAATTGAGCTTTGCTCACGACTAATTGGTGCTGGGCCAATAACAAATAACAAAGGAGCAGTTACTTATGATTGCCGAATCCCAAATATTATCCAGCTTGTCCCCAAGAGCTTGTCCCCGGTGTATGCTTACTTGCTTTTCTGCCGGGGATCGAGAATCCTCTACAAATCAGCTACTTTTTATGCAAAACAAACCCAATTTTAAAGATGCCCAAATGAACGTAAACTCTATTTTAACAACGGATTATGAAAATAAATGGCAGCGGAGAGTCCGAAAAAACAAACCCAATTCAAACCCAATCAAACCCAATCTCGAAACAACTCCAGGGCAAGCTTGCAGGGGGGTTTCAGAGTAAACTTGAGGGCCTTCTTTTTATTCGGGGAGTATTAGCCACTGGTGGCTAAACTCAGCTAAATCGTGCTCATTGATTTTGTTATCATCAATCAAATCTGCTGCCAGCGGTTCTTCACTTTTAAGCCATTCTTCGGCCAAGATGCAATAGTCGTGGAAATTAACAAATCCATCGTTGTTAAAGTCCGCTGAGCCAACCATCTGACCTGTTTGACAAAAGACGCCGTAGCCTGAACCGTCCTGACCGTAACTTTGCCAGGCCATAACAAATTTGCCATTCTCTGTTATTGCAACGCTCGGCCGCTTTTGGTCGTCGGCCATATAGGTATTGACCTGGAATTCATCGCCAAGGGGTCCGCCTGGGCTGTCATATCGCTGGGCGAATATGTCTCTTTCATTAATGTCGGGGTCAATTTTAATATCCCACACAATTATAAACCGCCCCCGATTATTCATCGCTACCCGCGGATTTTGTTGAGGCCCTGCAAGAGTTGTGTTGACGACAAACTGCTCGCCTATAGCTGTTCCGTCAGGTTTGTAGCGCCGGGCGTGAATATCATCCAGCCTGGCGAGCTTGAGGTCGCCGTCCCAGGCCACTACAAAATGTCCTGCCTTATTCATCGCAATTGAAGGTTGCGCGATGGAGCTGAATTTGATTGTGCTTACCTCGAACGGCCGGGTCTTAGCGGTACCGTCTGCGTTGTACAAGCGGGCTATTATCGAGTTACTGCTTTTATCCCGCAACCAAACAACCGCGAAATTGCCCATTTGGTCCGTTGCCACATCAGGATAACGGCTGTCTGATGCTTCCTCGTTAATAACAAACTCAGGTCCAAATTTCGCGCCGGTGCTATCATACAACTGCCCGCATATTCCCTTTTTGCCTTGCTCAGGAACATTCCTACTCTCCCAGACGATGATGAAGCCGCCGTCATTATTCATAGCCAGGCATGGGTAAAGTTGTTTGTCGCTGGTATAGGTGTTAACGCGGAACTCGCTGCCGAGAGGCTGGCCATTGGCGTTGAACCGTCTGGCGAAAATATCTTCTTTGTCTTCTCCGGGCCCGTACCATGCGACCACAAAATCGCCGCCGGCATCCATTGCAACCGATGGCACTCTTTGGTTACCGCTGGTTTCGGTATTGATTTGAAATTCCTCACCTGCAGGTTTGCAGTTAGAGTCGAAACGCTGTCCATAAATGCCGTTCGAGCTGCCATCCTGAAGATAGCTGTTCCAGACTACGACAAAATTGCCTTGGGCATCCATCGCTATGGCAGGATTCTCCTGCTTATTAGACTTGCGTGTATTTGCCTGGAACTCAGCCCCGCAGACTATTGCTGCGACTAAAGTTATTGCCACAGCCGTCAGATAACTCCGTTTAAGCGCCAAAATGCCATCCTCCTATGAATAAAATCGCGAACTTGTATTTTAACTGCTTAGCTCCGGCTGTCCAGAAAAAAATAAGCAGGGCTTCAGAAGGGTATGGCTAATTTTTCTGGCAGAGTAATTTCCCCGTTGTCATTCTGAGCGGAATGCAGTGGAGCGAAGAATCTCTAATCCTTTTCTAAGGACAGATCCTTCGCGGAGTTTACCCTTGAGCGCAGCGAAGGGCTCACCATGAATGTAAAATAAACTAAGATATTGGCTGAATTACGATAACTTCATTCTATTAAAACAATTACAGATAACATCGTGCCCAATGAGATTGCTTAGTTCATTAGGAGCAAATACTTACATGCCTATAAGGCACCGAAGCAAGCTCAGACTAAATAATAAATATTAAAATATTAAACGGAAAACCATTTCCTATCTATCTTTAGCCACATCTTGATAAAACTACTATGAAGGATTTATTTAACTAAACAGGCTGTTTAGAAGAAATACCAAGCGAATATTACATTAACTTTTGCGTTATAGTTCAAAAGGAGTATAATCGTTGTTCAAATTGATTAAGCTGTTCAATGTAAGGAGTACATGTTATGATTTGTTTCCACGAGAAAGGTATCGAATTAATCAAACAAGCCTATATAGGCGCAACAGAAGGTCTTATCTGTACTCCTTACTATTCTGAACGAGGTCTCCAACTACTAGATCCGTTCTTCAATACCGCAGAAAAAGTAGAATTCTGGACAAGATTCAGTCCTCTAGACTGGAAAGCTGGGGTAGCTGATATGGCAGCCTTGAATAAGAGGATTCAATCAGTTTTGGATAAAAAGAAAGAATTCAATATTATGGTTTCGGATGACCTTCACGCTAAAATATACAATTTTTCTAACGATACTGTGATAATAGGTTCCGCTAATTTAACTTGGTCAGCTATGACAAATAACATCGAAATAATTTGTCAGCTAACAGAGGAAGAAGCAGCTAGTTTCTCGTCAGTCCTCTCAAGCATGAGGGGCCGCCTGAGGCCTTTGGGTGCGGAGGTTTTTGCCGCTTACGTCGATGCGGTAAGTAGTGTTATCTCCAAACCCTCCGATGGTCCTGCAGAGGAAGACGGTGATATGAACGCGGCGATAGAACTCGCAGAGGAAGAACTCAGAAAAGTTCTGATCGAGACAGCGCCCGAAACTACAAGTGTCCCTTCTGCCGAACTCGAAGAGTTCATCGATTACTGCCGGCAGGAAGATAGTGGCGTAAGTTGCGAGGTCGTTGCCCGTCACGAAGGTAAACATAGCCTTTCGGGCCACGTGAAACATTGCTTCTATGGCTCAGTACTATTTTTTTCCGAACATAAAGAATTTGTTAACGAAATCGCTGAGACTCCCAGTGAGTCGTTGTATGACTTTGCGAACTCGTCTATCCGCTCCAACTGGAGGGATTTTTTGCGCGAGCACGCGTATGAAATCGACAAGGAGCGAAATTTCAGCTTCCACACTCTTAACGTCTACATTCCGGTCACACTCGGCGGTAAATGTACCGGCGGCGGTGGCGGAAGTTCTACGCTCAAGCGTGTATTGCCAGTTGTTGCCAGAATGATACGATGTTGATGAAGGAACAATGAATAAAACTGGCTTCTTAAATGAAATAGTATTAGGTGATTGCTTAGACCTTTTCCAAAAGGTCCCTGACAACTGTGTTCAAACAATCCACACTAGTCCCCCTTATAACATCGAAAGGGATTACAGTGGCTATGATGATAACCGCTGTCATCATGAATATCTAGATTTTATAGAAAAAGTACTCTACGAATGTAAGAGAACTTTAGTTACTGGTGGATCTTTATTTTGGCAAACTGGTTACACAACTGAAATGAAGAAATATATTACACCCTTAGACCACTTCACATACCATTTATTTCAAAAGCTGGGTTTCCGCTTGAAAGACCGAATAATTTGGCGTTATTGGGGAGGGATGGCTTTTAAGTCGAAATTCACAAATAAACACGAGACAATCCTTTGGTGGATTAAGCCCTGTAGAGGAGAGGTGTCTAAGTCAAAGTTTGATGTCTTTCCTGTGCGAGAGGCAACGAAATTCTACGACCCTCGTAACAATCTCTTTGGTCGAAATCCTGGTAACGTTTGGGAGGTTGACCGTGTAGCATTTGGTAGTAATGATCAGACATCACATATCGCTGTGTTTCCTGAAGAAATATCTGATAGAATTGTACTAACTACAACAGATGAAGATGATTTAGTTCTTGACCCTTTTTCCGGCAGCGGCACTTTGTGCAAAGTTGCTAAATCACGTGGACGACGTTTCTTAGGCTTCGAAATAAGTCCTCATTATCACAGTGAATCAGTTAGCCGAATTTCTTTACAAGCTAAGGGCGAGCTTCTGAGCGTTTTATCAGAGATTATCAAGACGCATGTTCTTAATGTTGGAGAGACTCTTAGAATAAACACGATTGTGGAAAAGTTAACATCTATTTTATGCCCTTTATCATTGAATCCGTATGAGAAAAAAATCAAAAAGTCATATTTAGATGCTATTTGTAGCGGTTGTGAGAATGGTGTCAAAAAGTCTGAGAAAGTATCTCTTTGGAAGGATTTGGAAAAGATATTACCCCCATTTGGTTCTTCTGAAATTGGAAACGACGAGTTTGGATTAATCTCTATCGTTGATCAGGCATATATGAAAGCGTACAAACTACACAAGGTATATAGCAGCGCGATGCGATTTTACCTTGTCGCCAAATGGTTATCTACCTTGCAAAGTGCCTTGGAGCCAAATAAAAAAGAAGGATGGGAAACAATCATAAAGTCACTTGCGAAAAGTGAAACAGGAATGTACCGACTTAAAAATGAAAGAATCACTCGGTCTACTCTTGGCAAAAAGATAAAAGAGGCGATAGTTGAAATCCCTGCTCCCAGAAGCTCCCAAAAGAAAATGACTCCTACACTATTTGATAGTGCCTCACACAAATAAGCTTAGTTGGGTGCGCAGCAGGCTTGCCTGTGCCTCAGGTACTTGTTGCACACGCGGAATCATTCAATGAAATAGGTTGAGCAAAAAAGCAAGAAGCAAAGGAACTTCTTATACTTCAATAAAGAAGTCTGTGTTTGGCGTTTTATACAGACTGTATAAGCATTGTTAGATGGAAAAAGACAAGCCCAAAAGAATAACCATTAGACAAGTCAAGTCGGACTTAGATGAGCTAAGAGACAAAATTCTGACCCGCAAAGATTGGTCCAGGATAAGCGTGATAGCAACCGTGGTAATCGCAATCTCTACTATCGTGTATGTGGTAACAACGACTGCAATTCTTTCTCAAATGAGAAAAGACAATAAACTTCAAAGAGACTACTATCAGAAGACTGTCCGCCCTTTTATCTATGCACATACTTTTACTTTTGAGAATGTTGACCAGCCAATCAATAAGAAATCTAAAGTCAAGATTCAATATTCCCTGAAAAATGCCGGTGTTCTACCTGCAAAAGACATACATCATACAGCCTTGTACCAAACAGAAGTAAACGAAAAATTTAAGTCACAAGATGTATCCATGCTTCCATGGAGAAAAGATGAAACGGAAATATGCTCTGCTCTTTATCCAGATCAAGAAATTTATGGATTTCGCAGCAAGTACCGAAAGGAAATTACTTTAGAAGATCTAATGAAATATAAATGGGTTCACGTATTCGTCCAGTATGAAGACCCTGGAGGAATAGAATATTTCTACAAGTGGGTTGTCGAATTGCGTATTACCATAGAAGGAGAGCGGTTACACCTTAACCCAATCAACAAATGGGTCGATTTTAATTAGTCTGACAATTTGCTACGAATGGCTCTGGCGAGAATCCCTCTACGAACCGATAGACGAGACCTAATCTGTCGATTATTCTTCAAATCTACTTTTTCAGTCAAAAATTGCGGATCCCTACTTAAGGCGTGCAGGGACAGGTGGGGGCAATTTAGTCGATAGTCTTTAGTATATAGTTTCTGGGTCCCCGTTCCCCCGATCAGGTCGGGGGCAGCTTCGCGGGGATGACCAAAAAAAGTGCTTTTTTGGTCATTTTTTTGTTGACATTGTTTGTAAGTACGTTAAAATACCTGTATGTTAGCCAGCAGGCAAACATAAACCGCCAGCAGGCGTTAAAATAGGTAAAATATCCACGTTTTTTCAATCAAAAACGCTGATACCTCAGAGCAAA
>SDBU01007807.1_pt1 | contig 12270 bp, 11 predicted proteins | sample 2277071 | NCBI WGS metagenome assembly SDBU01 (sample SAMN10397929, study PRJNA504765) | marine sediment metagenome | isolation source: marine sediment core GS08_GC12, 126 cmbsf | place: Arctic Ocean: Gakkel Ridge, Loki's castle | collected 2008
AATTAACGTGTAAAATTCGAAGCACGAAATTCGAAATCCGAAACAATCACCAAAATTCAAATTTTCTAATGTTCTAAAGAGGTTCGTAATGTTTTGGTCGTTTGAATTTTGGTCATTCGGATTTGTTTGCGGCTCACGCCTTGAGAACAGTACGTGCTTCGGTATTCGAATTTCGGATTTTCAATATCGTCTCCGTGGGTCCTGTGCGGCCTTGGGAATTATGTAACTTATTCATGGGACGCAACACTAGAGAAGGCATTTATTAGTCTATTGGCTCGAAAGGTACTTGAGGATGGTGGGCAAGTTTAACACACTGAACGATAAGAGGATATGGCTTGTTGTGGTTGTGATATTTACTTTTGTTGCGCTTTATCCGATCTGGTCGGTCCGGTTTCTCCCCCTGCAGGACTATCCCGAACACCTGCTACAGGCACACATGTTTTCCCACCGAAATAATCCGGCCTTCGATTACAGCGAGAATTTCGACTTCAATCTCAGACTGGCGCCCTACGCGACCTTTTATGCGGTATTAATCCCGTTATCTGCGATTCTGCCGATTGAGGTGGCGGGCAAGGTGGCCGTCTCGCTGTATATTTTCGCGGTCGCCTTGCTTGTGATAAAATTGAAGCAACGGTTCAAGACGAACTTTGCGCCCTGGGGATTACTTCTCCTCTTCCCATTTGCATTCAATCAGCAATACTTCCAAGGAAATATTAACTATTTTTACTCCCTGCCCCTGCTTGTCTTTGCACTACTCGATCACGAAGACATATCCAGAACACCCCTGAGGATTTGGCCATGTTGCAGGCATCTCTTATGGCAGCTGGCGCTCTTCTTTACGCATCCCCTTACATTTCTGATCTATATAGCCTTGGCAGGCGCCGGGGCCGCGTTGTCCTGGCGAAGGCGCGATGAATTCGTTCGAGGTCTTATCCCACCGATTATAGCTGCCGTGCTCTTTTTGGTATGGTTTATGGTCGAAAACGCGGGTGGTTCCGGAGGAAGGATGTGGTGGAAGCCTTTCAGTTCCACTCTGGCCTGGTACGGGTATATGTTTACCGGCATGCGCTGGTTCGATGGTGTAGACAAGCTTTCAATAGTCCTGTGGATGGGAATTGGTGCTTTGGGAGTTCATGCTCTTTTTTCGGGAAGGCAGGAGAAAAATAGGTTCCCTGTCCGATACCTTGTCTTCTTCATCCTGACAACCATAGCGGTATTCGTATTACCCTTTGGAAAAGGCCCATACTCGTTTATCAGCGTGAGAGTCGCACCAGTTTCCTACTTTCTTCTCGCCGTTCTGGTAGGCCGGTTGAAGTTCAAGGGGGCGTGGAGGGGCGTTTTCATTCTCTTTGTTGCAGCGGTCTTAATCCAGTCAGTGATTAAGCAGGGCCGCGTTTCTGCTGAAATTCAGGAAATCGTGCCGATTGTTGAGAGAATACCTCCGAATTCTCGCATCCTCCCACTGGTTTTTGATAACGACTCACCTGAGCTTGAGAACTCATTTGACATGCATTTGCACGATCACGACTATTATCATCTTCTCGTTGGCGGAGGGCTGTCTCCGTACATTATCAAGAACCCGCTGTTTCCTGTCTATTACAAAAAGGGGGTGAACCTGCCCGCGCCAGGCGAGTATACTCCTGGCCTTTTCAAGTGGGAAGAGCACTCTGCGGAATACGAGTATTTTATGGTTCGCACGGCTCCTGATGCGATGATTGAATATCCGGCCGAGAAAATGAAACTGATGGATCGCTCCGGAAGTTGGCGCCTTTTCAAGAAAGCCATGAATGACTAGAGAGTTCTAAAGGACGGGGGAAAGCGCAAAACAGAGGAGGAGATATGAAGAGCCTTGTGCTCAATGAACCTGGAGAAACAGCGGCGTTAGTTACCGGTGGAGACATCTCCCAACAGCTGCGGAGTAAAATCGATAATCTGAAACTTAATTTTTTCGACATGGAAAAGGGGGGTGTGGACTACGAGGGGATGAGGAACTCTGACGCCTTTGAAGATTACAAAGCTGCAACAAGGGGCCTTGCCTCGATAGACCTGAAGGAGTTGGCCACGAGACAAGCAAAGCTGGCATTCTGGATAAATATCTATAATGCGCTTGTGGTACACGGCATTCTGGAGTTGGACGTCAGCAAAAGCGTGAAGGAGGTTCCATCCTTCTTTAAGGCGGTTTGTTACAATGTGGGCGGTTATGTCTTCAGTTTAGATGACATTGAACACGGCATTCTCAGGGGGAACAGGAAGAAGCATCTTCTGTCTGCCAAGCCGTTTTCTGTTGGGGATCCGCGTAAGAAGTTCATTGTCGAAAAGGTGGACCCGAGAATACACTTTGCTTTGGTTTGTGGATCGAATTCATGTCCGCCAATTGACGTCTATGAAGAGAAAGAGATTGACGAACAGTTGGAGTTGGTTGCCAGTGGTTTCATAAATAGTGAGGAAGTCATTGTGGAAGAGGAGAGCAAGAGACTGAGAGTGTCTCGGATTTTTAAATGGTACGAAGACGATTTCGGCGGTAGGGAAGGGGTCCTTTCCTTAATCATCAAATATCGCTATGACCCCCAAGAGAAGGATTTTCTAAAGAAGGCTGTTAGTGAGTTGCGTATTCTTTACAACGATTATGATTGGTCACTAAATCTTGTATGAGTTGATGTCGGGCTATGCCTCTATTCTGACATTGTCATAAAGCAATACGGATCCCGCTCTTCAAAAACGTTGAGGCCGAAGCTGTGGGCGACCGCAAGGCAACCGCCGCAGACGGGACGGATGGGACACGATGTGCATGCCTTACAGCCCAAACGATAGCGGTGGGCCATCTCCGAATCATAGACCTCGGCTATGCTTTGCTCAAAGACGTTGCCGATTGGAGACGGGAACTTACGGCAGGCGTGGGCTTCTCCATCCGAGAGGACGGTGATGAAGTTGAACGCGGCGCTGCAGCCGTACCCGGCACACCCACCAAAGGGTTCGATGCCCTTTTGAAAGCGCACTATGTTCATGAGGTTGTCCTTCAAACCCATATGGGGATTTCTTTCCGCAGCGTCCATATATGCTTCTAGAAAGGAGATGTATTCGGTGCGTTCGGGGAGTTGAAGGTTTGCACCCTCTCCCACCATTGAGAGGCGGTTGAAATTAAAATGATCGGTAAGACCGCGAAGCGTATCAGCAAGAGGCAAAACCTGATCAATATTCCCTTGTGTGAGGGTGAGCATCACCATTGAAGTGATATCAAAATCGCGGAGCACGCTGAGGAACTCGATCACCCGTTCAAAGTTTCCAGGGCCCCGTATCATATCGTTATGCTCCCGCAGACCTTCCAGACTCACCTGAAAAAAGACAGGCCTCTGAATTTCCAGCAGTTCCTCAATCCGAGATGCCGGAGAAGGATTACCGAGGATTGCAGGGGCAAGGCCGCGATCTGACGCACCACGATAGAGGTCCAAGAAGTGGGGATACATAAGTGGATTGCCGCCGGTGAAAGTCACCTGTCCCCTCACGTATCTGCTCTGGCAAAAGGCGCGCAGTTCGTCCAGGATCGCAAGACCATGATCCAACTCAAGTGAGGATCGGTTGCTGCGGTCGTAACAGTGCTTACAGTGAAGATCACAGGCCTGGGTTATGTGCCACTGAAGTGTGAAGACCGGGGACGACAAGAAAATCTCGTCTGTGTTCTCTCCAACAGGGAAGCTGGCTGGGTCCCGTCGAATAAGTGAACGGGGCTGAAGAAGAATCCCTCTGGAAACGGCGCGATGAATTGCTCCATCAACTGCGCCCACAGGCAACCCGCCTGCTACTGCTGCCTCCTGTGGATCTATACCCTCGACCACCATCTTTAGCACAAGGAGGTCTTCGTCAGATGCCGGTTGGGTTTTCACTCGCAGGGTTTTAGGGTCCAGCCAGATAAGAACAAATTCCTCGCCTGGTTCAGGATCTGGAGACGGAGACCCACCCTCCGAATTCAAGATAGAACACAGATTCCTCCAGGAAAGCTGGAGTAACTGAACCGTAGGGTTAACACCAAGCCGGTCAACTTCTGCTGGAATCTCAATCTCTCCGTTCTTAACTGTGTGAACGGCCCACTCCAGGCGGGCGAGCTCGGGCAGGAAGTCAGGCAAGCCCGAGTCGCCCAGCTGGAGTGCGAGCTCGTCTGGCAATCTTTCCGGCTCAATACCCTCAGCACACGACGCAATTATTCCGTTCCATGTGTCAGCATCGACAGTGGAGCGAGATGCGAGATAGATCTTTCCAAGTTCTTCCTCGCTTGAAGAGGTCACAGGTGACCTCCTCTCCCCGTCCTGGGTTTGTACATAGGTCATATGCTGCCTTGCCATTCCTTAAGGACCAACCTATGTTGTCCCGCCGGAATAGCCTTGAGCCAATCAGGCAAAAAAGAATCTGCCATCTGATTACCTGGTTCTGTTCCTGTCATTCTCAGTGCTACCTGCACTGGTCCTCAGCTTCAACTGCTCTTGTGGGTGCCACCTGCACCTTGACTACCGCTTCAGGAGGTGGTACCTGGCGCCTGCTTTTCTCCGCTGCAGCTGGTTTTACCGCTGCAGCTGGTTTGGTCAGCTGGCGGTGTGGCGCAACCAGAAAGCGTGAGGCCGGCGGTGGCCAGCAGTCCGGCAAGACCAAAACTTGCCAGGATCTTCTTAAGCTGCTTAATTTCCATTACCCGTCTCCTTTCCAATTGATGGTTGGAGATTTCGCTTTCCCTCCCCAGGACAGGAAAAACGTGGCCAGGCCCACCGAAGTGAACATGGCACATTTCCACTCCCTGTCATACTGCATATACTCGGGTGAGACGTAAATGGGGTGAATACTGTATTTATTACAGTAAAAGACTGTATTTTTGGATCACTCACAACTCGGCACCTGTCGAGGGTTGAGTGCTGATGGTCTTCTCAACACTCAGGTACGGTGCAGGCACAGCAGACGTAAAATGGTGTCTGAAATGAAAAAGGGGTTACTATCTAAGTAACCCCTGAATAGCACTGGTGGGCGGTCGCGGATTTGAACCGCGGACTTCCACCGTGTGAAGATGGCACTCTCACCACTGAGTTAACCGCCCGTGAGTCGCTTTAAGTGACACACCCACTCAAATAAGGGGAGTAGGGGCCAAAGTCAAGATTTTTTTGTTTTGCCGGTCACAGTACTGAGAACCTCTCGCCCGCTCCCTCTGTGAGAGACAAAAGGAGCCCCTGATCACTTACCTTTTTGTTTTGAGTGGTTGCACGACTTGAGGGCCAAGTTTTTGAAGCCTTTCCATTTCCGTTGGAGTCAGGTCACGGTAGAATCCGGGTTTTAGATTGCCCAACCGGATCGGACCGTATTGAATGCGCTTCAGTTTCATGACCGGGTGGTCCACTGCCGAGCACATCCTCCTGACCTGACGGTTTCTGCCTTCTTTTACGGTAATCTCAAGCCAGGCATTCTTCCCGGTTGTTCTGATCCTCTTGACTAAAGCCGGTGTGGTGCGTCTGCCGTCCAACATGATGCCCGACCTAAGGTGTTGCATGGCCTGTTGGTTCGGCAGACCCTTGACCTTGGTCCGATAGGTTTTGGGGATCTTATAGCGGGGATGCTGAAGGTGCTGTGCCAGTTCTCCATCATTTGTGAGGAGCAGGAGCCCTTCGCTGTGATAGTCAAGTCGCCCCACCGGGAAGATACGTGCCTTAATTCCACTTACAAGCTGTGCTGTAGTACGGCGGCCCCTTGGATCATGGGAGGTGGTGAGGACTCCTTTTGGTTTGTTCAGAACGATGGTAACCTTGGATTCCAACCGGGAGACCTGCCGGTTGTCTGCGCGTATGGCGTCTTGGCCCCAGACTACCTTAGTACCAGGCGTGAGGACAACCCGACCATTCACCATGATACGGCCTTCCCGGATCATTTCTTCTGCCTGACGTCGAGAGGCGACACCGGCTCGTGCCAAGACTACATGGAGTCGTTCGGCCATGTTTCTCCCAAATCCGCCAGGTCTTTAAGAGTGGGGAGTTCATTAAGATCCTTAAGATCAAAGAGCTCCAAGAACTGTCTGGTGGTGCCGTATATGATGGGACGACCTGGGAGATCCTTGCGGCCCAACATGCGAATCAGCCCTCGCTCAAGAAGGGTTCGGAGTGTCCCGCCACTGTCGACCCCTCTAAGGTATTCCACATCGCTACGGAGAACAGGTTGCTTGTAGGCGATGATAGAAAGGGCTTCCATGGCTGCCCGGCTCAATCGAGCCGGCCTAGTCTCCTTGAGGCGCCTGATCCACCGGCGATACTCCGGGCGTGTTCGGATCTGGAATCCACCGGCAACTTCGGCCAAGAAGAAGCCGCGTTTGCCGGATTCATACTCTTCGGCCAGACTGTTGAGGGCGTCACTAATAGCCGTGCGGTCTGAAGTTTCCAGGACCGATTTGATCTTTTCGATCTTGAGAGGCGTTTCCGCAACAAAAAGCAAGCTTTCAATAATGGCCTTTAAATCATCCATCGAAAATCCTTATAATCCCTGATTCGATATGCTGCATAATCCTTATCAGCTGCAATTTTGTCATTTCAAGAATAGCTAAGAACGTTACAATAATATCTCCTCTGGTGGCCTCTGCGTCACATAGCTCTGGGAAGGTCGCCGAACCACGGTCTTCCAAGATATCTGCAATCTGAGAGATTCTGCTCTTGACCGAGATCGCGTCTGGTGTGATATCGAAAAAATATTTAGGCGACGCCCGCTTGACAATCTCCTGGAATGCGTCGATGAGTTCGAAGAGGCCTACTTGTACCAGGCCCGCAGGGTCTCCCTCAGACCATGCCTCGGCATCATCAAGGTCAGCGCGCAGAAATACATCCCAGTCGAGTCGATCACGTTCCATCAGATCCTCAGCAGCATATTTTAACTGCAAATATTCGGCTAAGGGCCTGATGATTTCCATGCGAGGGTCCTCGTCGTCGCCTTCCTGTTCCTGAGCTGGCAGCAGCATACGAGACTTGATGTGAGTGAGTGTTGCAGCCATAACCAGAAATTCCCCGGCCACGTCGATGTTCACGGATTTCAACCATTCCAGATATTCCATGTACTGCTGAGTAATCAAGGCAATAGGGATATCGTATATATCCAACTCGTTCTTCTTAACAAGGTGCACGAGGAGATCCATGGGGCCATCAAAGAGATTTCCCAGACTCACTTGATAAGGTGTTTGATCTTCTTTTTGTTCCATAATGAAGATGAGTGTCTAAAGTTGTCACATTGGAACGTGACGATTGAGTTCAGTTCCACAATTTGCATGGCAGATACGTTCGACTTCTAAATCTTAACGGCCGCTCGAACCTGTTCCATGGTTTGACGTGCCACTGTTCGTGCTGCCTGATCGCCGTCTTCAATGATCTCCCTGACCGTCTCGGGGTGGGCCTCATAGTGGGCTCTTTGTTCATGTATGGGTTCCAGGGCACTGATGAGATTCTCGGCCATCATCTTCTTGCATTCCACACACCCGATCTCTGCGCTTCTGCATTCCCGATCAACCCGCTCCACGGTATCCCGGTCCGAGTACATGCGATGGAAGCTAAAAACATTGCAAACGTCGGGATTTCCGGGGTCGGCGCGCCGTGCGCGCTGCGGATCAGTGATCATCTGACTGACCTTGTTTCGGACCTCCTCTGGAGAATCTGACAGGAATATTGCATTGTCGTAACTCTTGCTCATCTTGCGGCGGTCAATGCCAAGGATCTTCGGGGTTTTGGTCAGAATGGTCTCGGGGATCGGGAAGATATCGCCATAAAAATGGTTGAAACGCCTGGCGATTTCCCTCGTGAGCTCCACATGGGGAGCTTGATCTATCCCGACCGGGACCCCGTTTGCCTTGTATATGATAATATCGGCTGCTTGAAGTACGGGATAGCCCAGGAAGCCAAAGGTGGAAAGGTCTTTGTTCTTCAACTGGGCGATCTGTTCCTTATACGTGGGATTTCGCTCCAGCCAGGGCAGGGGCGTGATCATGGAGAGGAGCAGAAAGAGTTCGGCATGTTCCTTGATGTGCGATTGAACGAACATGGTGCACTTGTCCGGTGAAAGTCCCACACTCAACCAATCTATGAAGATATCCACGATATAGTCCTGAATCGGAGCCGTCATATCGTAATCACTGGTCAGGGCGTGCCAGTCAGCTATGAAAAAGAAGCATTCATAATCCTCTTGCATCTCCTTCCAGTTTGCCAGTGCACCATGCAGGTTACCCAAATGGAGCGGGCCTGTGGGGCGCATACCACTTAGAATTCTCTTTTTTGCCATTGTCAAATTCCTAACTCATGATGTAGTGCAAAAATATCGACATCCCTTGATTCCCCAGGAAAATACGGAGCAGTGGTTCCAGAAAAAACGACATTATACCATTTAGCATGCCTGTGAAAAGGAGAAAAATCAGGATAATCATGCCAAAACGCTCTATGTATGCAAAATGTGCGGCATATCGCGGGGGCAACACCATTGAGAGTATTCGGCTCCCGTCCAGGGGCGGGACAGGTATCATGTTAAAGACGGCCAGGATTAAGTTGATAAGAACACTATATCCGAGCATGTAAAACAGGTCCAAAACAACAAGCCGGAGGACAGATTCAGCCCAAAAGGGGCTGAGATGGAGCAGGATTTGAAAGGCAGCACCGCACAAAAGGGCAATGACAATATTGGAGGCAGCCCCGGCTGAGGCAACAAGGATCGTATCTCTGCGATAGTTTCGAAGATTCATAAAGTTGACGGGGACCGGCTTGGCATACCCGAAAATAATGGGCGATCTCGCCAGCAACAACAACAGTGGAAGGAGGAAAGATCCCATGATGTGGAGGTGCTTTATCGGATTTAAACTGAGCCTTCCAGACAATTTGGCTGTGGGGTCTCCCAGACGATTGGCCATCCAACCGTGGGCCACCTCGTGAATCGTGACAGCAAAGAGCAGAGGCACGATCATGACGACCAATTTGTTAAGATTGAAACCGTAAAACATATTAACGTTGCCACTTCCGGATCACGTGTTATTGTTTGTGGCTCGCACATTGGCCCGAAACTCGAAACACGCAACCCGTTATGTTATTTGATCCCGAAAAACCCTGTCCTCTGGGCGGGGTCAGAGATGATCTGGCTATGCCTGCAAAAGCAGTAACCTGGTAGTGCCTAAAGTTTGAAGTGAGCTAAAGTTAATGTATGTGCCTTTGGCACTACAATTTTATATAAAACCTGATTTGCGCTGAGAGCGCTTTTCTCAACTTTAGGCACTTTAGGCATTTTAGATCACTTTAGGCACTTAATAATTTACTCTACACCTTCCAGTTTTTTCGCACAAATTCTACTTCATCAAGGAGAGTACTCACCTCGCCGTTCAAGCGTGCATCAAGGAGACTCTCTAAGATCTCACGGTAGATGGGGCCGGGTTTGACGCCTATCTCCTTGAGATACTTCCCGTCTAACAATGTCGTTACCGATCTTAACCTGGTAATGTAGTTTGAAATGGCCTGTTTGATCGACTCGCGAGTGGCACTTGCCATGATGTAGAGCAGGGTCTCCGTGTGAAACGGGCGAAGCTTCCTGTGAAGGTCACTGTTCTTGAATGTTTGTAGGGGACCCATCCATTTCAGGAATTCCTCTGCCTTTGTCTTCTCAGTGATCAAGACTTTTCGGTACCGCGGAGTGAGCTGAAGGCGCTGACATAAGCCTTCAGCACCCACTTGATCAAAAGATCTCGTAAGGGCCAAAAGATAAACCGTCCACCCTTGACAAGGTTCTTCTAAGAAAAGCAATTTGTGCCACGTGAGGACCTTTTCGACTGAATAGAGGAGTGATTCCAGGGACGCGTTGTAGACGATTTTTGGATGAATCACTTTCAAAAGATTGAATTGGTTAATGCGGCGCAAGGCCATAATAGGCTTGTCCTCATCCAAGATTTGGCGGAGTTCCGAAAATAGCCGTCGTCCGCCCAGCTCCCTGAAAAAGTCCATTCTAACTGCGTTTTCAATAAGACCTGAAGTAAGTTTTCCTATTGTAAAACCAAACCTCTGTTCAAACCTGATGGCCCTGAAAACCCGAGTAGGATCCTCCACAAAGCTTAGGTTGTGTAAAACGCGGATCACTCTTCGCTTCAGATCCTGTTGGGCACCAAAGAAATCGATGACTGTGCCGAATCCGTCCGGATTGAGCTTTATGGCAAGGGTATTGATGGTAAAATCTCTTCGATAGAGGTCCAGCTTTATGGAACCTGTCTCCACGGTGGGAAGTGCCGCAGGTGACTTGTAATATTCAAGACGGGCCGTAGCCACATCGATTTTTTGGCCATTTGGCAGGACCACAACAGCGGTTCTGAACGCCTCGTGAGTTCGAACTCGACCCTCCAGTGAAGCAGCTAGCGCCTTGGCAAACTCGATGCCATCACCCTCAATGACGACGTCGATGTCAAGATTCTGTTCGTACAAAAAAATGTCGCGCACAAAGCCGCCTACGGCGTAAGCATTGTAGTCAAGTGAATCGGCAACGCTTCCAACGACCCTGAGCAGCTCAATGATCTCTTTAGGGAGACGCTCTTTGAGGAACTTGGTCACACGCCTTTTCCGCACACCAGCCCCCCATTCCTTTCTGTCTACTTCAAATTCAGGAATACGCGCCCGTTCGCTTACAAGCGTGTTGAGCAAGTCGGTTCTTGTAATGACTCCCACGGCACGGCCGTTCTCCACCACAGGAAGCAGGCGCTGTTTATTCCCTATGATCTTTTCCTGAATTTCGGACAGTGCGGCATCAGGGCGAACAGTATCGATCTCCGTTGTCATGTATTCACGCACCGGCACGTCTTCGAGTTTATGATGGAGGCCTTTTTCTATGACCTGACGAGAGATCATGCCGAGAAGCTCGTCAGACTGGAGTACGATGAGGACATTCACGTTGTATCGGGTGAGGCGTTGGTTGGCTTCCTTCAGAGTAACTTCCGGCTCCACATGTATGGCAGGAGACGACATGAGGTCCCTGGCTGAGCGCTTGGGTTTTATGAATTGGTTCAAGAGACCGAGGAGCTTCTCTTCGACCTGGATCAGCGTCTGTCCTCTAACGGTCGCTGAAGCGGCTGAAGGATGTCCACCGCCGCCAAAAACCATGGCTATTTCGCCAACGTCCACTTCTGGTAGGCGGCTTCGAGCGACAATGTATACACGATTCTCCATGCTGGCTAAGGCAAAGATTACTTCCAGATGTTGCATGTCCTTGAGTTTGTGAACCAGGAAGGCAAAGTCACCTATATAGGTCTCGGATGAGACACCGGTGAAAGCAACGTCAATGCCGTTTACGGTGTGATGAGTGACTCCCTCAATCATATCGTTCAGTAGACGGACCTGTTCCGGCGTCATTTCCCGGATGATAATGTCCGCCACCACGTTGAGATTGGTGCCCTTGGAAAAGAGATATGCCGCAGCAAGGTAGTCGTTCTTTGTTGTGGAAATGAATGTGAACGAACCCGTGTCTTCGTATAAACCCAAAGCCATAATCGTGGCTTCCTCCGGGGAGATGGGAATTTCCTTGTCACTCAATATCTTTGTCAGGATGCTGATAGTTGCGCCGGTCATCTGAACGACCTCGATGCTGCCGGAGAGGTCGTCGGGCATTGCCGGATGATGGTCATATATGTGAATCTCCAGTTCGGGTCGATGCACTATACTGGCAAACTTTCCAATACGGCCTGCCTGGCGGGTGTCTACTAATATGAGTCGCTTGATAGCGTTGAGGTCGATATCTTTGATTCTTACGATGTTGTACAGGTACACCATCGATTTTACAAAGAAGTCTCGCAAATTCTTTTCCTGGGAACCTGGAAAGACTACAAGGGCTTCAGGATAGAGTTTCTGGGCCGCCAGCATAGACGCAAACGCATCAAAATCGGCGTTGACATGTGTCGTTATCACAGTGAGATCCTGTGACGAATGCTGGGGCGATTTCTCTTTTGCAGTCATCTGGAATCTATTTCACTCGGATCGGCTCTCTCCCCTCGCACGAAGTGCCGCCCTAAGTCAGCATGCAAGGGGGCCTCACTTCTTGGTTGTATCAAAACAAAAGCCCACAAGGGCTTCCAGCTCCCGCTCTTAGTAACCTCGTGAATATATATCGTAACTACTCAGGTTATCAGGTTCACGGTTGGCTACTTTGCGCTTTTCATCATCGCTCTCTAACCCCTGGCCCAGACCTGGTTTATCAGTCCTTTTCATAGAATCCTTGGTTGTAGTGCCCAGAAGAACCGTGTTGAATCACACGTTA
>SDBU01007808.1_pt1 | contig 12269 bp, 11 predicted proteins | sample 2277071 | NCBI WGS metagenome assembly SDBU01 (sample SAMN10397929, study PRJNA504765) | marine sediment metagenome | isolation source: marine sediment core GS08_GC12, 126 cmbsf | place: Arctic Ocean: Gakkel Ridge, Loki's castle | collected 2008
GCCATGTACATTAAAGAATTAATATGTAATGTCGACAAAAAATTAAACAAAATTGGTAATCGGTCAGTTATTGGCAGGTAAAAATAATTTCCACATCTTTTTTCCCACTATAAGATAAACATTTCAAAAAAAGAGCTGGCATCTATTTTATTTATTTTTTATATTATCCTTCGAGATGGTAGAGAAAATTATAATACGTCGTAGACATATAACTTCTGAAGATTTAGAATTAATCCGTCAAATAATAAAAGATGAAGGTATAAAAGGCAGAACTCATATATCACAAAGATTATGCCGTATTTGGGATTGGCGACAAACCAATGGATTATTTAAAGAGATTACCTGCCGTGAATTATTAAGGCGTTTAGATCAGCGAGGTTTTATTAAACTTCCCCCAAAGCTTCGTCCGGCAAGAAGTGTAGGATATAAAAACAAGACAAACTTACCAAACAATATAGATACAAGTTTGATAGATTGTCAAATTTCAGATTTTAATTGCATAAAAGTAGAGATGATTCGTGGCACGCCGAAAGAAAAATTATATAATGGACTGATAGAAAAATACCATTATCTTGGTTATCATCAAGGCAGTGGTGAACAACTTAAATATTTGTTTTACGGTGATGAACGTTTATTGAGTTGTATTGGTTTTGCATCTTCTGCATGGCGAGTTGCTTGCCGTGACCAATTTATTGGCTGGGATGATAAAACACGAGAAGAAAATTTATACAAGATAATAAATAATAATCGTTTTTTAATTTTTCCTTGGGTTAAAGTTTTCAATTTAGCTTCATATATACTTGCTAATATAAGAAAACGTTTGATAAAAGATTGGATTAGAGTTTATTGCCATGATGTTGTATTGATCGAAACATTTGTCGAACGTGGACGTTTTTTAGGGACTTGTTATCGAGCCGATAATTGGACTTATCTTGGCAATACAACTGGACGTGGTAGAAATGATCGTTATTCTCGGAATATATTACCGATAAAGGATATTTATATTCATCCGCTCAAAAGGAACTTCCGAAAGCATTTATTGGAGGATGTCAAAAGATGAGTACTCGTGTTAACTGTCCGGAATGTATAAAAAAGCAGGAAGAGATATATTGTTTACGTGATGAGAATAAATATTTGAAGAGAAAGCTTCTTATACAGGAACGAACAATTAATGAAGGATATTTCGGTTCTTCAACTCCTTCATCGAAGAAGCCTGTTAAGGCAAATAGTAAAGTTACGGGCGAAAGAAAAAATGGTGGAGCTAAGAAAGGACACATTGGTAATGGTAGATCATCAATCAGTGAAAAGCAAGCAGATGATGTTATTGAGGTAGATTGTGAAGAAAAAGTGTGTCCGAATTGTGCTGCTAATCTGGAGGGAATGGGGAGTAGAGACAGGAGTGTGCTCGATATAGACCCACCCAAAATAAAAAAAGTCGTTTATAAACTAAAGCGTAGTCGGTGTCCTAAATGCGGATGTAATTTCCGCGCTAAGCCACCAGGCGTTCTACCCAAATTCTTATTCAGTAATAAATTATTGGCATATCTTGCTTCAGAACATTACTTGCACAACAGAACTATGGGAAAATTGGAAAAACTAACTGGTATTAACAAAGGTAGTTTGATTGATGGAATGCATCATTTAGGAAAGGTATTCGATAGAGTGCCAGAAAAATTGATCAACTCTTATCGACAATCCTTGGTTAAACATGCCGACGAAACATCATGGCGTAATGATGGTCAAAATGGTTATGCATGGCTGTTTTGTACTTCTGATATAAGTATATTCCGTTTACGCAAAAGCCGCTCAAGTAAAGTTCCTAAAGAAGTATTTGGCAATAAGGATTTACCGGGTGTTTTAGTTGTCGACCGATACAATGGATATAACAAATCTCCTTGTAAAATTCAATACTGCTATGCTCATCTGCTCCGTAATGTTCAAGACCTAACCAAAGAATTTCCGAATAATAGTGAAATTCAAAGTTTTGTCGAAACTGTAGCGCCATTGCTTTCAAAGGCAATGGGACTACGTTCTAAAGACATTGCTGATGATGAGTTCAAAAAAAGAGCGAAAAAGCTAAAATCATCGATAACAAATACAATGAACAAAGAAGCCAACCATCCCGGAATCCAAAAAATCCAAAACATCTTTAGAGAAAACAAACATCGATTATATCATTGGTCAAATGAGCGAAGGATACCGGCGGATAATAATTTCTGTGAACGAGAATTACGCCAACTTGTCATTGCAAGAAAAATTAGCTTCGGGTCTCAATCAGATGAAGGGGCAAAGACTCGAGAAATACTTATGACTGTCCTATTGACTCTACAAAAACAATACCCAGAAAATCCAATGGAAATATTCAAAAAATGTCTCGATGAAATTAAAAGTAATCCTGACAAAGATGTTTACAAAATCTTCTTTCCTTATGATACTTCATAATATTTAAATGTTTCACATCGATTACGCAATATCAATTCAGTATATTTTTAGCAATAAACATTGGGAAAGTACGCTCTGTTGGTAAAAACCTGCCAATAACTGACCGATTACATAATAACAATTATTTATAAAATATTTTTCTAAATAGACTTTTTACCGTTTAATCAAGAGTTAAGAGTTAGGAGTTATCCTCTGAAGACGGATCCGCCAATGGCGGAAGAGTTAGGAGTTGAGAGTTGAGATTTTTCTGCCTTACGGAAATAAAATCCTCATTTTTAGGAAACTTTTTCCTGCCGGGGGAAGTTTTAATTTATAGAAGGGAGGTTAATAAAGTAATATTATATTAAAAATATTAAAATTAAGCTAATTTATTTTCGTCAAAAAAAAAATTCCTGTATGGCATATTAATTGCATAAAAAATTATATGAGTTTTTGATTTTTAAGAAAGCTGGCAATATGGAAATTACAAATATACCAAAATTTATTTTCGGGAAAACGAATATCCCGCTTTTGCATAAAGGCTTAAAGGCTTATTCGATGCGGCAGAAGTCGATTGCGGATAATATTGCAAATGTAGATACTCCCGGATTCAGAAGGTCTGACGTAGCTTTTGAGGAAGACTTAAAGGCAGCTCTGGAAAAAAAGGGAGTCAAGGGTTATGTTACGCATACAAAACATATACAGATTGGCAGAGTGGAATTAGATAAGGTAAAACCAACGTATATTATTCCGAAAGACCCCACACTTAAAAGTGGAATGAATAATGTCGATATAGATAAAGAGATGGCTGAGCTTGCAAAGAATCAGATTAGATACCAAGGTGCATCACAGTTGATGAGAGGTATATTTAACAGATTAAAATCGGCAATAAGGGGTGAATTTGTCAGGTAAGATAATGTAATTATTATAAAATACTGGAAAAAGTTATGGCAATACAAGGTTTGTTTACAGCTATAGATATAAGTGCAACCGGATTAACAGCTCAGCGAACGAAACTTAATATTATCGCGAGTAATATAGCAAATGCTGAATCCACCCGGACTGAAGAAGGTGGACCATATAAAAGACAGCAGGTTATATTAAAACCCGGTAAAAGAGCACAATTTTTGTCTTTACTTAAAGAAGAATTTTTAAAGATTAAAAAGACGGATAAATGGCACTTAGATAACGATGCTTTTAGAGAATTACTGGAAGAATATGCCCAGGGTGTGGAGGTAGAAGGAATTTTTGAAGACAATAAGCCTCCGCGACTTCTTTATGAGCCTGATCATCCGGATGCCGATGCTAACGGATTTGTTGCATATCCGAATATCAATATGATAACTGAAATGGTTAATATGATGGTTGCAACTAGGGCTTATGAGGCAAATGTTACGGCTATTAATTCTGCAAAAAGTATGATGCAGCAGGCTTTGGAGATATAATTTAGCTTTTAGCTATGAAAAAAACAAAACTCAGTATTTATTTTATTAATGAGATATATGTTAAAAAGAAAGATTAATAAATTAATCTTAAGCTAAAAGCTAATAGCAAATAGCTAATGGAGTTATAATAGATGAATAAAATAAATCCAATTAATAGACAGATAAGTGAGATTCAATTTTCCAAAGAACTGGAAGCTATAAAGTCGGATGAGAAAAAAGAAGTCAGTTTTGATAATACTTTAAAGGGCTTTATAAATGATGTTGACCAGGCACAGAAGTTTGCAGGAGAGTCTGTGGAAAAGCTGCTTACGGGTGAGATAAAAGATATTCATGATGTGATGGTTGCGGTTGAGAAGGCAGGTACAAGTTTTGAACTTATGATGGAAATTCGCAACAAAATGATTGATGCTTACCGGGAAATAATGAGAATGCAGGTATAATATCTTAAATAAGAAGTCAGTAGCCAGAAGTAAGAAGTAAGAATAAAAAAAATAAGAATATTTGGCACATTGTTTTTGCATTTTGACTCTAACTTCTATATTCTCTCTTCTGGCTTCTGAATTCTGTATTCTAATTTAATAATCATCTAAAACAAAAAAAGTATTATGTTTGAATTTTTTCGTCAGTTTGCAAAGCAAATACAGAGTGTATTACAAAAACTGAATTCTACTCAGAAGTTTGTAATTTTTGTTGTTTCTGTTGTAAGTGTAGCTGTATTACTACTTTTAATGATATGGGCGGGTCAAAAGGAATATGTTGTTCTTTTTTCAAATCTCGACCCAAAAGATGCACAGGCGATACGTGAAAAACTTGATGAACAGGGGATTCCTCACAGACTCGAGACAGACGGGACTGCAATTCTTGTTCCGCAGGGGCAAGAAACAGGATTAAGACTTGAGATTTTTTCCGAAGGAATAATATCACAGGCAGGTGTTGGCTATGAGATATTTGACAGACCCAATCTTGGCTTAACGGATTTTGTACAGAGAGTTAATTATCGGAGAGCACTTCAGGAGGAACTTGCAAGGACTATTCGAGTTATTCAGAGTGTTGACAGGGCGAAGGTAAATATAGTTATGCCTGAGGAAGCGTTATTCAGAGTAGACCAAAACCAGACAACAGCTTCTGTTGTATTAACACTTCGTGCAGGAGCTGAGCTTACCCGTGAAAATGTTCACAGTATTGCAAAAATCATTTCAATGAGTGTCGAGGGTCTCAGCACAAGTAACGTAAGTATAGTTGATTCTTACGGGAACGACCTTTCCAAAGAATTGAATCGCGATGAAGTCTATTTAATGACCGCAAATCAAATAGAGATTCAAAATGAGATCGAAAGCAGGATACAAGCGGAGATAGAATCGATGCTTAACATAGCATTAGGACCGGGGAAATCCGTTGTCAGGGTTACGGTAGATATGGATTTCACGCAGATTACGACTGCCAGTGAGACTTATCAGCCGGATGTTACGGCAGTACGAAGTGAGGATAGAAGTGAAGCATCCGGAGCGATAGTTGATACTTTAGGAACAGCATCAAGAGAAGAGACTTCTATTTCAAATTATGAAGTTAATAAAACTGTCCAGGAAATTATTGATAAATATGGTAAAATTGAGAGAATATCAGTTTCCGTCACTGTTGATACGGGCAGAACTCCGGCGGAGATTGCGAGACTGAGAAATTTGATTATGGCAGCTATAGGATTTAATGCAACCCGCGGAGACCAGGTAAGTATGGATGAATTTGCTTTTGATACAACTGCAAGGGAAGCAGAGGAATCAAGAATTACGACAGAGAGAAGAACCGAGATGATGGCTAAGATTATAAGATATTCTCTTTTATCTTTGGCAGGGATAGCATTTTTAATTGTGTTAAGGTCAATATTCAAGAGCCTTGATTTATTACTGCCGAAACCAAAACCAAAACCAGCCATCGATATCGAAGCGGAAGCCATAGAAGAAGAAATTTCTGCTGAAGCTCAGAGAAGAGGCCAGATGTTAGAGCAGGTTGCAAGGTTTGCGAGAGAAAAACCTGAAAATGTGGCTTCCTTATTAGGAACATGGCTTATATCGGAGCATGATTAAAAGATGGAAATAACACTTGAAAGCCTAACAGGCAGGCAAAAAGCTGCAATACTTATAATTTCTATAGGTATTGAATCAGCTTCACAAATCTTTAAAAATATGAAGGATAAGGACATCGAAAAATTATCCATCGAGGTTGCTAATATGAAGGATGTTCCTTCTACGATTATGGAAACTGTTGTGGAGGAGTTTTATCAGATGATAATGGCTCAAGAGTATATTTCTCAGGGGGGTATAGAATATGCGAAGGCTCTTCTCGAGAAAGCACTCGGACCCAGGAAGGCACACGATATTGTTTCAAAGGTTGAATCTGCTATTCATGTCAGTGGTTTTAAATTACTTAGAGAAGTAGATCCAAATCAATTACTAAACTTTATTCAACATGAGCATCCTCAAACTATTTCATTGATACTTGCTAACCTTGACACAGAACAGACAGCAGCGATAATTGCTGATCTTCCACCGGAGATTCAAAGCGAAGTAGCATACAGAATAGCAACAATGGGTAAGATTTCTCCAGATTTACTTGCTGATGTCGAAAGTATAATTGAATCCCAGGTAGAAACAGTGTTTGGTCAAGAGCTTTCTACTGCAGGTGGTGCCAAGGCTGTTGCTGAGATATTAAACCTTGCAGGAAGGTCAACCGAAAAAACTATACTTGGCGACCTTGAAAAGAGAAATCCTGAACTGGCAACTGAAATCAAAAATCTAATGTTCGTATTTGAAGATGTTATACTTCTTGATGACCGTTCGATACAGAGAGTTCTCAGGGAAGTTGATTCTAAGGAACTTTCACTAGCACTTAAGGTTGCAACAGACGAAGTCAAGGATTCGATATTCAGGAATATGTCTGAGCGTGCGTCCGGATTAATCAAGGAAGAGCTTGAATTTATGGGACCTGTGAGATTAAAAGATGTTGAAGAAGCCCAAATGAAAATTGTTGAAGTTATCAGAAGCCTTGAAGAAGAGGGTGAAATCGTTATATCCGGTAGAGGCGGAGAAGAAGAAGTGGTTGTATGATTTACGATTTACGAATGAAGAAGTGAGAATATCTGATACCAAATAGCTGACGTTTGACAGCTAATTACCATTTTAGGGATAGAGAAAATTGTTGTATAGTAATATAATTAAGAATCCAAAATCAATAAAAAGGATAAGAATAGGTGATGATGTTGTATTGGATGAGATAGTTGAAGTTGATCCGGAAAATGAAGAAGAACTGAGAAAAAAGGAAGAAGAAGACAGGAAAAGAGAAGAATTTGAGAAACGCATTAAAGAAGAGGTTGACACAAAGATTCAAATTGTTCTTGGGGAGCAGGGGAAAAAACTTACAGAAAAGTTTGAGCAGGAAAAAAAGGAACAATATTCCTTAGGTTTTAAAGAAGGGGAGAAAACCGGTATCGAGGAGGGCAAAGAAGCAGTAAGACCGTTTATAGAAGATTTTCTTACTATCAGTAAACAGATTTCAGATGAAAAATCTATCATACTACATAAATCTGAAAAGAATGTTATTACTATTTGTTATCTTATTGCAAAAAAGATTATTAAGAAAGAAATAGAAAAGGATGATAAAATTATACTTAATATTATCAGAGGTTCTCTTAATTATATTTCAGGCGAGACAAGAATTCTTCTTAAGTTAAATCCGGAAGATTACAATATAATTAAGGAATATGAGAAAGAGTTGACAATTGCAATGAGCGATATAAAAGATTTCAGTATTGAAGCAAATGAGAAAATAACCAGAGGAGGATATTTGATAGAAACTGATTCTGGTGATATCGATGCAAGATTGGAAACGAAAATTGATGAATTAGAAAGAGTATTGTTGAAGGAGGATAATTTTGGAGAATAATTTACAGGTTTCCGAAGGGATTTTCAGGAAATATTATAATTTAATAGAAGAAAATGACTTTATTAAACAAAAAGGCAAGATAATCAAGGTTGTAGGTCTTCTTTATGAATCGATAGGTCCTAACTGCAGTATCGGAGACAAGTGTATAATTGAAAACAGAAGGGGACAGTCGAGTGGATATGCAGAAGTGGTTGGATTTAAAGATAATAGGGTTCTTCTGATGCCATTAGGAGAGTTGAAAGGGATTTCACCGGGAACTGAGGTTGTAACGACAAGAGAATCATTTAATATTAAAATTAGTGAAGAATTAATCGGGAGGGTAGTTGACGGTTTAGCAAATCCTATTGACGGAAGGGGAAAAGTTAAGAAAAGTGATAAATATCCGATAGATAATCTTCCTCCTAAATCGATGGAAAGAAAGAGAATTAATGAATTTATAATTACCGGAGTTCGGTCTATAGACAGCTTGATCACTCTCGGAAAGGGACAAAGAATAGGAATATATTCCGGTTCCGGTGTTGGAAAATCTATATTATTGGGAATGATTGCAAGAAATACTACGGCAGATTTGACAGTAATCGGATTGGTTGGTGAACGGGGAAGAGAGGTAAAGGAATTTATAGAAAAGGATCTTGGTGAAGAAGGATTGAAGAAATCGATAGTTGTAGTTGAAACGAATGATAAACCTGCACTTTTACGTATAAAAGGTGCAATGACTGCAACAGCAATTGCTGAATACTTTAGAGATAAGGGTATGGATGTTATGCTCTTAATGGATTCAGTAACCCGTATTGCTATGGCTCAAAGAGAGATTGGTCTTTCTATCGGAGAACCTCCTACGACAAGAGGTTATCCTCCTTCTATGTATGCGTTTCTGCCCAAACTCTTAGAGAGAGCCGGTACTAATGAAACAGGAAGTATAACCGGAGTATATACAGTATTAGTTGAAGGAGATGACCTTGCCGAACCTGTTTCTGATATTACCAGGTCAATACTTGATGGACATATTGTATTATCGAGAAAGCTTGCTAATTCTAATCATTATCCGGCAATCGATGTACTTGAAAGTGTTTCAAGACTTATGCTCGATATTATTAATAATGAGCATAAAATTGCTGTCAATAAAATAAAAAATTTACTTGCAGTGTACCGGGATTCTGAAGATTTAATAAATATTGGTGCCTATTCAAAGGGAAGTAATATTAAGATTGATGAAGCTATTGGTTTAATTGATAAAATAAATCAGTTTTTAAGACAAGATATTTATGAGAAATGTGATTATAAGGAATCGATTGATAAATTATTAGAATTGACTAAGGATGTTTCTTTAAATTAGATATAATGAAAAAATTTGATTTCAGATTACAGAGGGTTCTCGATGTTAAGGGAATAATTCAACAAGTAAGAGAAAGAGAACTTGCTAATGCTTTGAAGTCTATGGAATCAGATGAACTTGTTTTGGTGGGGTATAAAGAAAAGTTGAATAAGTATCAGAAAGAACTCAGAGGTAAAAAGGTTACATCAATTTTTGAAATGAGGTTTTATTATAATTATTTTTCGTGGTTAATGAATTTAATTAGAATCCAGATTGGTAGAGTTGCTGAAAGTAAGAAGGAAGTTGAAAAGAGGAAAAAGAAACTTACAGAAGCATTTAAGGAGAAAAGGGTTATAGAAAATCTGAAACAGAGGACAAGAGAAGAATATATTCGTGAGTTTAGTAAAGATCAGATGATTCAGAGTGATGAGATTGCTGTATCGAAATATTTTCTCCCGGGAGATTTGAGTCCAAAGATTAGTTTTCATTAACCGCAGAGACGCAAAAAAAGATAAAGTTAAAAAATATTTTATAATTCTCTGTGTTTCGGTGTCTCTGCAGTGGAAAAATTTTAATCTGTGAAATCAGTTTTATAATCAATGTAATCAGTGGTCTGCATTTCAAGTTTATTAAAATAATATATAAAAAATGAAAGTATTAATAAAATTTTTATTTTTATTCGGATTTTCATTTATAATCATTCTTGGTTTGATGACTTTGTTAATTTATAAATTCAGGGATAAAGAACTCCCCTTCCAAGAAAAAATTATTGAAATGACCCGTAAGGAAACTGTGATAGATTCTACATCATTGACAGGTATTCCTACTGCTGAACAAATCAGAGAAAAAGATTATGAAGAAAGAAAGTTAAAAATTGAGGAAAAAGAAGCAGAGTTGGCTCAAGAAGAGGGAAGAATCAGGGTTAAAGGGGATAGTTTAACAATATTAAGGGACCAACTACAAGTTTTAATCGGTCAACAGGAGGGGATAAAAGCTGAGCGTATTACCAAGCTTGCAAAGGTATATGAAGGTATGAGACCTGAAGAAGCTGCACCGATTATTTCAGAACTTGATGACCAAACTATAGTTGAACTGTTTTTAAAGATGAATGACAGGAGGGTATCAAGAATTCTTGGTGCTTTACCGCTAGATAGAGCAACTGAAATAACTCAAAGGTTAACAGCTAGCTTTTAAGTTTAGAATGGGAATTTTTTTCCTGTATTATGATATATGAGGGAAGAGCTTATTTATTTAAAAATAATTATTTTATTGGTAATATTTGAATTACAGAAGTTGTTCAGATATTATTGAACAAGGAGATATTTATGGCACAATAGTTGCAAAAGAACTATATGATTTTTAAATAAAATGAATGAATTAAGATAAAACTTTAATTAATATGAATTTGTCCTTATTTTCAATTTTACTTGGTTCAATTATTCAAGGACAAGAAACTGTACAAGGAGGAAAGGAAAGTAAAAGCGATACAAGCTTTAATGGAATTTTAAAAGGATTAGAGGAAAAAAGCAGCAGCCAGTCAAACATCGGGAGAATTTTTAATGGTACGCTTTCTTCTTTGAATGTTGATGATAAGCAGTTTAGCTATATTTCTTCAACTGATTTACTCAAAAATTTAAATCATACCGGTCTTTTTAATAATTTTAATTTAGACAAAAGCAGCTCATCGATAAAAGAAATATTCACGCCACAAAATATCATTTTAGATGAAAAATTAGCAGATATTTTATCTCCAGAGCAAATCGATTTTATCAAAAGTCAATCAGAGAAAATTAAATCAATTTTAGATTCTTTTGATAATAGTATAATTATTCCGGTTTTGACATCAATCAATCACCAAAAAAGCATTTCTCAATTAAACAATCTAGAAAATAGTTCTGCCGGTCAGATTATTACAAAAATTAATACAGAAGATTTTATAAAGTTAAATAATGAGATAGCGGGTAAAAATTCTTCATTTAATGAAATAATTGTAAATCCTTTACAATTTATCGGTAGTGAGAAGTTTGACATAGAAAATTTATTATATGAGAAATCTGATAATAGTATAAATATTCCTATTCTGATTCCTGTTAATTCAAATAACGCAAATTTAAATAAAAATGAAGATTTACAGGTTCATCTGAATTTTTTGATAAGTGATTATCTGAAATACAAAAGGACTATTAACGGTGATGATAAGCCTTTAATAATGACGCTTGAGAATTCCCCGAATATTATTTCTGAAAATGATAATAATAAAAAACAATATTACAATGAGATTGTAAAGGATAAAGCTTCATATTCAGGAGATAATTCTGCAAAAAATATTGAAAGTAAACCAAACAGTGATGTTCAAATTATTAATAAAGAAGACAACAGTGAGCAAGCTATTAATGCATTTATCGATATAAAGGAAATCTCTGATAAAAATATGGATATTATACCTGCAGCAGGTTTTACTTTAAATGGAAATTTGTTTTTTGAACCTGAAGAAATTAAAAATGTTGTCTGTGAAGATTTTGAAATAAAAGCTATAAATTCGGATTCTGAGAATAAAAATATAACAATTTTCGTTCCGAAAGAGTCAATGGAGTATCTGAGAAATAAAATAATTGAAAATGATATATCGGATAGTGATAAAAAAATAGAAATGCCTGTTATCATAAGGGAAAATAAACAGGAGAGTTTTAATGATAAAAAGAAAGATATATCTGCTGTTCAGAATGGGAATATTAAAAATGTTATTAAAACTGTAACGGGTCAAAAGATTGAATACAATTATAATGAAGAAGCTGATGAAGATTTTGTAAAAAATGGTGTTCTCAAAATAAATTTATCTGATCTTGAAAATATTGACAGCGGTGCAAGGAAGATTCCGTTTGTAATAGCTGCTAATGAAGAAACTAATTACGGAAATTTAGCAGAAAAAATCACAACGAATCCGATACAAATAATTACTGAAGATGAGATTAATTCAGAGAGTTCAGAAGAAAATAAAACCGTTATTCAACCAAAACCGGCATTTAATGAAGAAATTAATTACAGAAATTTATCAGAAAAAATCACAACGAATCCGATACAAATTATTGCTGAAGATGAGATTAATTCAGAGAGTTCAGAAGAAAATCAACCAGTCATTCCATCTGTAACAG
>SDBU01007809.1_pt1 | contig 12268 bp, 19 predicted proteins | sample 2277071 | NCBI WGS metagenome assembly SDBU01 (sample SAMN10397929, study PRJNA504765) | marine sediment metagenome | isolation source: marine sediment core GS08_GC12, 126 cmbsf | place: Arctic Ocean: Gakkel Ridge, Loki's castle | collected 2008
CCAGGGAATAGTATTCGCCGCGGCAATCGTCTTCGGCCTTGTTGATTACGTCCAGGGCGCGGGCGGCCAGGTCCCCCAGGCCCCATTGTTCGCCGATTGTTTGGGCCCCACGCTGGCCACGGGAATTCATGTTCCGAAGGATATTGGAAACGCTTCCGTCGGCGTCAACCAGGGGCTTCAATTCAGCCATGCGCTTGACGATTTCGCGGTATGCTTTGGGAAGACGCGGGTCCGTGGATAGGTCGGGGAACGGGATTGCGTCTTCGGCGGCCCGCCCCGCTTTGTAAACCTGGATTTCGGAGGCCGAACCCAGGCGATATTCTTGGTATTCGGATTCGGTCAGAAGTCCCAGGCCGACCCATTCGCCGACGGTCCCCGTATAGTACGAACGGGCCAGGTCCGACAAGTCGGCAAGTCCTTTCAGTTTGTTGATAATCTTACTTCGTTTCATTTCACCCCCTTTTCCATTCGTTTGTCCATTATTTTATTGAATCTATTTCGCGCGTCCGGATTCTCCAACCGACACGGTGCGCATATCCGCGCCTTCTTCGGAAGTTGGCCGCCGTCGTGCTGGAACTTACCCCCGCAAAAGATACACTTATAGTTCCGCCGCCGGCCGGTCCAGCCTTCCCGATATTCCCGACTTCGTGTCGTTGGCCTCATTCTACCTTCCTTTCCCTGGCGAATTGGACAAGCCCTTTCCAGGGATTCGGCTTCTTCAAGCCCGAAATCCTGTTAAGGTGAATCCAGATTCCGGACCAGTATCCGAACACTTGAAACTTGTATCGGGCCAGGGCTTCCCAGGCTTTCCGTTCAGCTTCTTCCATTTCAGCGATTATCTTTTCTTCCATTTGTCAGTTCCCCCTTCGTTGAAGGGCTTCACGTTCCCGTTGTTCGCGTTCCCGCTTCTTTTCTTCGCCGGCGACTCCAACGAAAGCCGCAATGAAGGACCCGACAATCAGGACCAGGCCCACGACAACGATACCTTCCCAGGTGATTTCCATTTTAACTTATTCCCCCTTCCCCTATATCATACCGTTATGTACCGCCCCTGTCAAGCCCCTATCCCAAAGTTATCATTCTTTTAGCCCATGACTTTCGTCATGCTTTGGGTAACTTTGGTAAACATGATAACTTTGGTAAACATGATAACTTTGGTAAACATGGTAACGTCGCCCCAGGATTGATATTATCGGGGCATGAAAGGGATTACACCAGTTCGGTCGGTAAGACCCCTTGTTGGCCGCCTGGGGGCCGCTGGTATGGATAAAAAAGGAACCCTGGGGATTGCCCGTAACCCCCAGGGCCCGTCCGAAAGGAAGACGCCTGGCAAAATACCAGGTCCCCTTGTTAAGGGGCGGATTTTTGTCGCTTCAGTTCCTTGACGTCACGTTCCGCGACAAGGATACGCTGGTTGAATCCTGAAGTCGTCCTGGCGCAAGTGACTTCGAAACCATGAAGCTTTTCATTCAGCGCGGACAAGCCTGTTTCCTTGTGGTCCAGACGCTTGATTATTTCGCCCTGGTTGTCCTTGATTCGCTGGTCCCGCGCGGACTGGTCCTTCCCATTCTTCCGATAAGCGACCAGGACCCCGCCGACGGCGACCGCCGCGACAACGACGCTGGATCCAGCAATGATAATTTCAACTGTCATAATCGGGTACCCCCTTATGATAAGTCTTCCTGAAGGATAACTTTCCCCAGGGTCAAGTAAGTGCTGGTCGCCCCGCCCAGGCCGTCGGTTTCCAGAAGGTCGGACCATTCCAGATCGCCGGTCGGAAGGCCGGTTGTAAACGTTGCACGAAGGACGCCGTTCAAATAGACTTCAACCTTCGTCGCGGATACGATAAGGATTTCAATGACGTAACGGGTATCAACGTTTATCGTTTGGGTTCCGGACGTGTCGCTATTGCCCGCCCCGTCGCCGCATTCGAAGACCCATATCGCCCCCGTCCATATAAGACCGGCGTACTTTTCGGACGCGGGATTTGGGCGGTTCGTTCCTGGCGTTTGACGAAGGCCAATGAAGACGCCGGTATCCGACGAAATCCTGTCAATGGCGAATTCCTGGCGAAGATACGGCGAACGACCGGCATTGAAGGAATTGTCCAGGGCATTGTTTTGTTCGACAATCTGGCGGACGTAAACGGTCCCGATTGCGTCGTTCGCGACTTCCATTACGGCTTGCCCGAAGCCGCCCATTGAAAACGTGCCGCTTCCCGTCGTCGGCGTCTGTATCGAGTAATTCGCCGAACTGTCGTCTTCCCAGGCCAGCGTTACTTCCCGAATGAACTTGTGAAGCGCGGTCCTGGGGCCGGCGAATAGCTTGTTGAAATGCCCTTCGTTCCAGGGGTTCGTCGAAAGGCCGACCCGTTCGGTACCCGCGGAAGGAACCAAGTCTTCTTCCAGGGCAATGTCAACGCCCGCTTCGCCCTTCAGATATGCCAGGTTATCCACAAGGTCGGTATTCCAGATTGAAGCGGTAATCAGATCGCCCGTACTTCTTATTGTTGGAGTGGTCCACGCCATTATCCCGTACCCCCTTCCACTAATAGTTCGGCCGCGTGATCTTCGTTTTCACGCTTCAGGCCGGCCAGGGTTTCCTTCGGGAACCAGTTCCGGTTCCCCAGGGGTCGAACGATTAGCAGTTCTTCGATTTCGACCCGTTGCTTCGGGAAGACCAGGCGGCGGAACTTGTGTCCCATATAGGAATTCAGGCACGAACAACAAAAGTAATAGCCTTCTTCCCAGGCGTATTCGCCGCCGCCGCATTTCGGGCAAACGACAATCCAGCGCCCTTTGTTGACGAATGCCAGGACGGGTTCCAGGGTATCGTCTAGGCCGGTATCGGGAAAGCGAAAGCGTTCCCGTAATCGCCCCAGGCGGAACTTCCGCCAGTCGGCGAATATCATTATCCTGGGACCTGGCCTTCCCAGGTTCGCGAACCAGGTATTCGCTGTTATCAATTCGTTCATATCGCCCCCCCTTCGGTTAAAATCCCAGGTAAGTTGTTTCGCCCACTTCGGAAAAGCCGACTTCGCCCAAAATCCAAAAGATTTCTTCAACCGTCCCCGCGGCCCTTTCGACATACCAGGTCGTTTCGGCGACAAGGCCGCCTTCATTGAACGCGTAATCCTGGACGACTTTGTTAATATAGAAGTCGCGGTCGAAGCCTAGCCTGGCCGACGCAATCGTTATCCGGTCGCCGATTTCCCGCGTCAAGCATTGAACCTTGATCGTAGTATCCGGCCAACCCGTCCTATGGGCGATTTTGACGGAAACGGCCCTGGGGACGGCGTCCTTATATTTCCGCTTCAGATATTGCGCGTATGAAAGTATGTCGTTCGGGTTCGATTTGAATGGCAAATCAACGGCCATTGTCCGCTTGCCGTAATCTGTTTGACTGGCCGCGTCTTCTTCGGAAATGGCCATTACTTCTTCGCCGTAAAGTGTCCCGTAAACCAGGACGGTTCGGCCGGAAGGCGCGCCCAAAGGCGGCGTATCGGGAACGACCAGGTAAGCGCCGACGGTCCCCGTGTTCGTGAAGACCATTTTGACCGACTGGCCGTATTGCGTTTGAACCAGGGTTACGTCCGCGGTCACGTCAACGCCCGTCTTATCGGGCGCTGTATTCGCGTTCCAATGCGTCCCTTCGACCAGGGTATCATAAGACGCCAGGGCCACGTTCATATCGGCCCACAAGGTAAGCGACGTTTGTTGGGGAACATACGGGGCCCCCGCGTCGCCGGCATGGGCCGACCATACCAAGTCGCTATCAATGGTCGCCAGGTCATAACCCGAAAACAGGGTCGCCCCGCCGCCTGAATAGTACCGGCGGCCGCGGACGATAATATCGTTCTTCACAAGCCGCTTCGAATATTCGTAATCAAGTTCGATTGACTTTTCGGCGAAGTCAAATTGGGAAACAAGGCCGTTACCCGTCAACCTGTGGTGACGGTTATGGAAGGTCGCGATACCCGCCGGCGAAATGAAGAAGCGGCCGTTTTCGACCCTTTCCAAAACGTGCCATGCCCCCAGGCCGTCGTTCTTATGAAACCAACCCAATTGAAGAATGTCCGATCCGGTGTCCAGGTCGCGGTCGCCCGCGGGCCAATCGACGGCGTCCAGGACGTCGTCGCCTAGTTCCTTGCAATCGGTAGTCGTTCGAAGGACCGTACTGATTTCGGTCCCCTTCATGTCGTCCATGCCGTCCAGGACGTTGATATAAGCGTATGGGTTCCCCTTTTCGGCCGGCGGGTCAATGCTATCAATCCGCCCTTTGAATATGTCATACCTGACGCCGCCGAATATTTCGAATACTTCAATGACCATTCCGATTTGAAGGTCAGGATAATATTGACCGCTTACGTTTTCAGGGGAAAAGTCGCCGTTGCGATTGTCACAAGTAAGCTGACATACCCCCGTCGTCGCTTCGGCTAGTTCGGCGTCTTCCCCGCGTTCAGTATGGAAACCCAAAACAGTCGGATATGAAGGGTCGGTCAATTCAATATTCGCGGGTTGAAGGAAGACATAAATTCTATCGGCAAATTCCATAAGGCCAATCGTTTTCAGCCAACCGTCGTTCCCAGGCCCCAAATAGGCGATAGCATACACGCTTGTTGAAACTTTTATCATACATGGATAAGCCCCTGAACTGGTATCGAATTCGAAGTAATCAACCTGGCCAGCTATGGTTCCGTCGTCGTTAATTTTTATTGTCTTCAGCCAACCGTCGCCGTCGGGCCCGCCGTACGCGAAAGCCCAAACATTCGAACCTATTTCGACGACCCAACAATTCGTACCGTATGAAGGGTCAAATTCCAAAGACGCAATGATCGCTTTAGTGATAGTACCGTTGTCCGCTATATCGAATGTCTTCAACCAACCGTCAAATCCAGGGCCGCCATAAGCGACGCCGTATTTAGTTCCGGCTATGTGGAAAATGAAAGGCGGGCCTGTCTGGTTAGTATCATAATCGTAAGTGTCAATAATAAACCCAATGACCCCGCCAGGAGTAATGGAAACTGTTTTAATTCTTCCAGGGCCATTTATGCCGGTCCCTGTATAAGCGATAACCCAAATATTACCCGAAAGCAAAAGAAGGTGGCCATACGTGCCGTATGTAGTATCGAATTCCCGCGATTGAATGACGCCCCCGATTGTACCGTCGTCATTTATCGTTATCGTTTTCAACCAACCGTCGTTATCAGGACCGCCGTAAACGATTGCATAGGTGGTTCCGGAAATGTGGACTATCATTGGTTCAATAACCGTCGCGCCAGCTTCGAAAACGTCGGTATCAATAATAGCCCCAATGGTCCCGTCAGCGGCAATACTAACCGTTTTTAATGTCCCATTCGAACCAGATCCCACATAGGCGATTGCGTAGACATTACCAGCTATGGGAATTATCCAGGGGTGCTTTCCGTTTGAAGTATCGAATTCCAACGAATCAATGACGCCCCCGATTGTACCGTCGTCATTTATCGTTATCGTTTTCAACCAACCGTCGTTCCCATAACCAGCGTAAACGACCGCGTATGTGGTTCCCGAAATGTGAATCAGCTTCGGAAGGGCGCCGCCGTATTCGTCGAAGTCCAGTTGAGCAATAGTCCCCGAAATATCGCCAATGGCCATTTTACCGCCCTATCCTTTCGCTTTCACGACTGAAGCGTTGAACCTTATCCGAAAACTGCCTGGCGTCGGAACGTGAACCCATGAAAGCTTGCGTTTGAATATTGACGGTCGTTCCGCGCTGGAAGCCGCCGGTCGCGGCGACAATGCCGGCGGTCGCGGCCGCCGCGACCCCCAGGCCGATTCCGATACGGGCCCAACCGACGGGACCCGAAAGGGCGGCGACAATGGTCTGAATAATCGCCAGGGTCCGCAAGGTCGCAATCAGGTTCCGGACATACGGAAGCATGGTCCCGATTGCGGATACGGTCATAAGTATAGCGCCCCCCGTCATTAAAAAGGTTGAAGCCGTCTTCGCCAGCGGACTATCCAGTTGACCCAAAAGGGACCCGATAGCGGTCAACGCGCCCCCCATTGCCGTTAATGCGGCGTTCAACTGAAGGCTTTGAATTTCCGCTTGTTGGGTCGTTTGCCCGAATTGTTGCATTTGAACTGAAGCTTCGTCCTGCATTCGTAGAACGATCGTCGTTGACGCTTCATTCGCCATATTTCGCCCCCTTACGGTTGCCAGTCGCCCCCGAACTGGACGACGTTCTTCACGCCCTTATAGATAAGTAACTTTTCGATAAGGCCCTGGGGCCATTCGTCAATTACCTGGGGCGGGAAGCCGATTTCAATTATTATCAACGCTTCTTCCAATTCCGGCGGCAAGCGGTATCGGTTCGGTAACTTCAGGGCCAGGAAAAGCCCTTCCCCTAGTTCCCGCCGCCGCCCTTTACTAAAGGGCCCATATTCCCGTATAGCAAGTCGCATTCATTGACTAGCCTTCCCCGTATCTTTTCCGGTAAACCGTCAAGCGTTGCCTGGTCAACCGGCCCGAACGACCATTCCTTGACCTGGCCGACGATTATCGTATCGTTGACGGCCGTGTGATCAATGGCCCCCAGGTCAACTTCGACCTTCGTCGGGCCTTCAACCTTCGGGACTTCTTCGCCTTCCCGAACGGTCAATACCGGCGGCTTGCCGTCGGGGTATTTCAGGAAGGGTCGCGTCAAGGCGTTGGCCGCCTTTTGGGTTCCATGTCGAAGTTCGACGTAAAAGACGGCGTACGATCCGCCGCCGCCTTCGTCCAGTTCGACCTTCTTTGTTTCGGGCTCATAAGTCATTTTGTCCCCCTTTCGGTATATACTAAAGTTCGCCTTCGGGCTTATGCTTAATAGGTCGTCCGGCCTACGGTTCCATTGACCTGAAGTTCGCAACGGGCCGAAATCATTTGGCCGACCCTGGACAATATCTGGAAATTGCGAACCAAAGCATTACCGCTGTATTTCACGTCGCCGCCGGTCTTCCCTTCTGGCCCGTAATCAAAGGCGACGGCCGCGTTGTGCGTGCGAAGCGGCCCCAGGACGGTATCGGAACCGACCAGGGCGTCGTCCGACCAAAGAAGTTCCAGGGTAATGACCACGTTTTCCAGTATTGGGTAAAACATTCGCCCCGTGTCGTTCAATGTCGTTGCTTCGGCCAGTTCCCGCGGGCCTGGAAGCCCGTCAATGGCGACGATATAAGGCGTTATGTCCCGAAGTTGGGCCCCCGTGTCCGTAATCTGGAAAACTGATTGCCCGCTATCGAATAAAACTGTCATGTTACGTTACCCCCTTTCCGCTGATATAGGCCCCGATTTTTTCGCCCATTTCATTGACTATTCGCTGGATTTGCGGCATGAGCATTTGAAGGACGCGCCGGTGATATGGATTCGGAAGCGCGGGGCCAACCGACTTCCGGAAGAATTCCTGGTCGCCAATGAAGAAGTGAAGATAACCCCCTTCCTTTGCGAAGACCGGCCCGCGCCCTTCGCGGACGATAAACCCATAATAAACGCCTTCCGGCGACTTCGCCGCCTGGCGGATTTCCAGGGCTTGCCGCATTCCCCCGCCGATTATCTGGAAGACGGTTGACCGCTTCAACTTCCCCGATACCCTGGGGGTCGCGTTCGCCAGGGGACCCGTCCCCGTGGCCGGCACGATTAGCCTTCCCAACTTCCGAAGTCCTTCGTTTAACGTAATGCGGGTGATTGTATCCCCCGCTTCGTTCACGCGTTTATTAAGCGCCGAAAGTTCGGTATAATCGTAATCAATCGCTTTCATTATTCCGCCCTTTGTGGATCGTAAATTTCCAGGACGTCCAACGAATGCCGGCGTCCCCGATAACGCCCCTTCTTTGCTGAAATCACGTCGGCGGTCGGCGAAAGGGTCATGTCCGTTCGCTGGATATTCGCCGTCCCGTTCAAGCGTGGATATTTCGCCAGTATGTCAATGACCTTTTGGGTTTCGGTCCCGACCCTGGTATCAAGTTCGGTCAGTTCCCCGCGCCAGGGAACCAGGACGTCAACGTTCAATGACCAAACGCGGCGTTCCATTTGAAGGGATACGCTTTCCCGCCGTAGCTGGCCGTAAGACACAACGACAAGGCGGTCAAGCCCTTTCCCCAGGGCCCGTCTATCATAGACGAAGCAATTCGTATCGCCGAAGTCGGCGTGAAGCTTAATCGTTGCGGCGACCGCGTCTTCAATTACCCTTTGGCTCATTTTACCCCTTCCTTTGCCTAGAGTATTATTTTTTGTGCGTGACAAGGATCTGCCGGCGAGCTGGTCGCTGTCGTTATTCCGGTCAATAGACGTCAATCCCTGGGTACGAATCTTCGCGCCTGGTAAATATCGGGTCCTTTTCGTTCCCTTCGTCGTCAACCGCGGAACCAGCGGCCAGGTTTCCCAGGCGGCGGGTCCGCCGACCGGCGCGAAGGCGGTTTTCCCTGATTGCCTTCAATGCCGATTTGAACTTGTTCCCGTAAGTCGTTGCGCGGTCGGTCGCGGGGCTTTCAACTTCTTCCGTCGGATCGTAACCTTCGGACGGGACGGTCGAAAGTAAGACCGCCGCGGCCCCGTATGCATTGGCCGCCTTCAGGTAAGAATACGCCGTCGCGTAATTGGTTTCGTCCACGGGGACGGTATAACCGACCTGGTCCAGTTCCCGATTCAGGTCCGCGGCCGCGTTGTCCAGTTCGTCTTCGACCTGGTCCAGCGACGGGACCGTGGTTTCGTCGAAGGTCCGGTCTTTGACAATATCGCCGATTAGACGTTCGACGTCTTCGTGTCCGGCGTAGGTATTTGCGCCAATCGCCATTTTGTCCCCCTTAATGTAATCGGTCCATTATCGTTCCTGCCAAAGTTTCGGGTGGAAGATAAGTGAATAAGCGAAAACGCCGCCAGTCACACCATTGATTATACTGTGGACGAACCTTGAAGTGGTACCGGCTACTCCATTTGGTATTTTGGCCGCCGTGGACTGTGTACCTTCAAGCACCCCGTCAACATACCATTCTATCTTCGGAACACTAGGGTCATGGATAATGAGTATTTGTTGATCGCGTCCGGAAGTTAAAGCTACTCCTAAGTCCACTTCCCCCAATTCCGTTCCATAGCTTTCGCCGGTTAAGGCCAAGTCGTCAGCCCTTATCCCAATACCTTTAGCCGCTAAAGCCCCTTCAGCGTTTGTTTCTTTCATTTGAACCCTGGCGATCGCTTCAGCGTCGGCACCTGAACGACTGTAACGGAAGATGAAGTAGAGTTTCTTATCCCAATTTACTTTGGAGTAACTGGCCCCAGGGGAAAAGCCCGCAAAACTCGAATAAAGCAGTCCTTTACTACTTGCGGTGTTTCCCGTCCAGAGTTTTTGACTGGCTACTCCCTCTTCGGTACCACCACTCCCGCTTTTGGTAACTGTCCAGCCAGCATTGGTTGGTAATATTAGGAAAGTACCCCCCTTAATCAAAAACGGCAAAGATTCAGCCAAATGAGGATTTAACGAAGCTAGATGGGCGGTAAGGTCGTCCAAATCAGCGATAGTACCAGCTACACCGTGGGTTGCCGTTAAAGCGGCATGACTGGCAATATCAGCGTCAACTTCCCCCCGCGTCACTACGCCTTGTGGTGGATAACCCATTTTACTATACCCCCTTTAATGCGTATGGTACCGCAAATGAACAAGCGCGGTATCCGCGACCGCTGTGTTACTTTTCATTCGGTAGTAAACCGTTTCGCCCGCTGGTATTTCAGTGGCAAATACCCGCGCGTGATTGTCGGGACTTTGGAACTTGCCCGAACCGGCGAACCGTTGCGACGTGATATGAGTCTTCGCGGCCCCGTACGCAATTTCAAGCTGGTATCGCGTATTCTGGTCGCTTACTTCTTCTTCCTGGATAACCGTTATATGGCCAGGGGCCGCCGCAAATAATGAACTCAATGTAGTAGCTTCGCTGTCAGCGATTTCGGCCCAGGCCCCGAACGTGTCGGCGGGTTGCCCCGCGGTAAACGTACAGGTCAGGTCCGTATCCCCTGGGAAGATATAGGTCGGGTGATTCAGCGCGTCGTTTATATCGTCAATGTATTCCGCCCGCGTTTCCGTAAGCCTGGACAACAACGTATCCAGGTCCGCCAGTACGTCGGCCTTGTCTAGGCCCTGGGGCGGGTACGACATTCTATTGTGTCCCCCAGGTTATTTCCTGGACCCGTAGCAAGTGGCCGTTCTGGTTCTGGTCGGACTGGAAGTTGACCGAATCGCCCGAATGGACCAGCAAGTCGAAGATGTAAAGACAACTGGCCGTCAGGTTCGAACCCCCGTTGAAATGGCTAGTCAACGTCGTGGTCGCCTTCTTAATCTTCGCCGTGAATTTACCCGCCGACGGAAGCATGACTTGAACACGGAAAAGGACCGGATAGTCAGAAGGCGAAATGGCGCTGGTCAGGAAGTCGGTATTGGCGTTTTTGTTCCCGTTGTGGACGTTGGCCTTTTCAAGCGGAAGGGCCTTGCGTGTCATTTGCTTTGCGGAACGTTTATCCCGCGAAGGTTCCATTGTCATTGTACGTTACCCCCTACATTCTTATTCAGGACGGCCCCCTGGGGGCCAGTAACCCGTTATATTCAGTTGTCGAGTAAGGGGCCCCCAGGTTGACCAGGGGCCCCCAGGTTAGACATTACGGCGTCGGTTCCCCTTCGCCTTCTTCCAGCGGACGGTAAATGGGCGGCGTGTCGTGGCCGCAACCTGGACAAGCGTTCGCGTTAGGGTCCGGCGTTTCGAACCCGCAACCATTACAAACAAACATGGCGGGTTTCTTGACCTTTTTTTTAGTCATTGCCTTTTCTCCTTTCGTTTCTTACAGGCCCCCCGCCAAAAGCAGAGTTTCGCGGGTCGGCCTGGTCTTCGAGTGTTCACGGTTCAACGTGTCCAGGACCGTTTCGCGTCCCCCCTTCCGTACCTGAATTGAAGGCGCAGAATATATCCTGATCAATGGCCGTCCGCAATGGCAAGCCTGGGGCTTCCCCACGTCGGCCATTGGAAGACGCCTTTCCGTTTCCCCATGTTCGGGACATTTGAAACCGTATGTCGGCATTCGCCCCCCTTCGTCTAGGTGATTGGGATTGCGGTTAAACCCAGGTAGTTCAGGCCCGTGTAGCCCGTCCGCTTGCTGATACAATGGTTGTCGTCGGCGAAGTTGACGAACTTGTTCTTGTCAATAAACAGGTGCCCAACGGTCGGGGTATTGGTAACGCTTATGCCAACCGAATCGGTAACGTCGGTCGTAATGAACCTATTGTCTAGGATTGAACCATGAGGACGACCGGCCCCGTCCGGAACGTAGATAATGCCCTTCTGGTCGGTTCGAAGATTGAACTGGCAACGCCGAACCATGCTGTTATAGGCGTTCTGGTTGATACAAGCCGTGACGTAGTTTTCGAAGTAACAATCTTCGATTATCGGGAATGGGGCGTCCATTAGCGAACCGACGTCAATCCCGTATAAGGCGACGCCATTACCGCCGAAGAAGCAATGGTGGATATGAGTACGCCAGGCGGCTTTGCTATCCCCGATTAAAATGGACTTGCCCGCCCCCTGGTCGTGTAAGGCCAGGGCCGCGATTTCGACCATGCCGACGGCCGTCGGGTTGACCGTTATCAGGGTTTCGGTCCCGTGGGTGTGGATTGACGGTTGTCCGAACGTCATACCCGAAGACATAACGCCAAACAGCTTCAGTTCGTTTTGCGTGATTGCCAGCGTCGCGCCTTCCAGGTAAATTCCACTCCCGACAACGATTATTGCGTTATCGCCCCCCATTGAAAGCGCCTGTGTAATGGTCTTCCAGGCTTTGTCCCAACCGGACCCGCTGTCGCTATCCGAACCGTGGTCCACGTCAACGTAGTATTTTATGCCCTTGACCTGGACCCCGTATCCGACCAGGTCGTCAACCGATATACGGTCGAAGTGATGATGCCCTCTCCAACGAACTGTCATTTCGATTACCCCCTTTTCAGTTCGATTTCGGGGCCCCGTTCAAATTCCAGGGCCCCGATTTGTCAGTTCCATGTCTAGCTTATGACGGAAGCGAAGAAAACGCCCAGGTCGGACCCCGTGACCTTGAAGTCGTACGCGTTTTTCCCTTTCAGGAAATCGCGGTCGCGGTCTTCCTGGACCGTCGGGATAATGTTCACTATTAAGCCGCTGTCGTCAATCTTCCAGGCGAAGGTATAACCGGACGCCGGTTCCCGCAATGCGGGGCGTTCGGGGACGTAAAGCATAAGCGC
>SDBU01007810.1_pt1 | contig 12268 bp, 16 predicted proteins | sample 2277071 | NCBI WGS metagenome assembly SDBU01 (sample SAMN10397929, study PRJNA504765) | marine sediment metagenome | isolation source: marine sediment core GS08_GC12, 126 cmbsf | place: Arctic Ocean: Gakkel Ridge, Loki's castle | collected 2008
ATACTCATTTTTGGGTAGCAGGACCCCCTGTCACGCTTGTGGAGCGGGAGATGGGACTCGAACCCACGACAACCTGCTTGGAAGGCAGGGACTCTACCACTGAGTTACTCCCGCATAGCTACACTACACGTAGATTTTACGCTAAAATGAATGGAAAAACAAGCTGTAGAGTCCCTACTTCTAGAATCTCTCGTATCAACAACAAGTCTTGAATCACTGGCAAAAGGGTATATCCTAAACTGTAAGACAGAAAGTAAATCCCCGAAAACAATATCAGGGTATGAAATGGCTCTCCGTAACTTCATCTGGTATTGTAATCAACAAGGTTTTCCAGAAATCCAGAAACTAACGGCAGTTCATGTTCGGCACTTCCTTTGGTATCTGGCAAGTGAACCTCATAGATGGAATAGCACAAGTCCTGCCGCAAAGCGACAAGCAACCTCAACAACGGTTAATGGATACTTCAGAGCATTACGGACATTCTTTAATTGGTTGGAACGTGAGGAACTTATTATTGAGAATCCCTTTAAGAACCTCAAACCACCTAAGATTGACAAGAAGGTAATACAAGCACTCTCCCCTACTGAGATTGATAGGTTATTCAAAGTGTGCTCTAGAAAGTCTATGTTAGATGTAAGGAATAAAGCAATTCTGTCTGTGTTCCTTGATACAGGGCTTCGTATATCAGAACTAGCAAACCTCACTCTTGATGATGTTAATATGGATAACGCTTCTTTGTTCATAAGACATGGCAAAGGTGGTAAACAACGTGTGGTGCGTATTGGAGTTAAAGCCCAAAAAGCATTATGGAAATATATCACTCTATATCGCAGGGGAATCAGTAACAGGTTGTTTCTAAACCGAAGTGGTGGTGCTATGAGTTTGTTTGGAATGAAAATCTTAATCAAGCGGTTAGGAGATAAAGCCAAAGTAAAGGTTCACCCGCACCAACTGAGGCATACCTTTGCTATCTCATTTCTGCGTGCTGGTGGGGATGTTTTCTCTCTGCAATACCTGCTAGGGCATAGCACACTATCTATGACTCAACGTTACTTGCAATCTCTCAATGCAAACGATGCCGCTAATGCTCATAAGAAGTTTAGCCCTTTGGATAACTTAGGAAAGTGATAAGAGATACGCCAAGCATAGACTAAATAGAGAACCCCTCAGAACAACACGTAGAATCAACAATCTGAGGGGTTTTTCTTTGGCAATTTTAAAGGTAATAAATTAAAGAGGTACTAAACCATAGCCCACAAAGTATACCCGCCTAGAATTCGCTCTGGTGAAAGTTGCTGAGTGTAAAAAGTGGATGATATTTACCCTTCTTTAATCGTCTAGAAACAAAGCAAAGTAATCACCAAGTGAAGTTTGAAAATTGCTGAGAACAGGTGAACAACGCTACACATCAATTCAAATGATTGTGGTACGTGTAACTAGGGCGGTCTACGAGACGTTGTTAGTCTTTTTGTGGGATAGTTCCTTTTTTCAGGGGAGGGGGATACAACCGTTCAGAAGTATGTCCTGTTAGTAGATGCTCTTGAATCTTATATTTCTTCTGAAGTTCTTTCCGAAATGTAAGCTCTTTATGAGTAACGTAAAGATTGCCAGATTTCATTGTGCTTCACCCCCCTTTTCCATCGGGATTGAGTGAGTATCATGAACTAATCGTTCTTCAGAAACCCATCTGAACCCACCAGTTTTAGTTATGATTGCTATATGCTTCTCGCCACCAACAACTGGAAGACGAGAACTGAATTGCTGTGATTTTATCATAATGTCAATAAGAAAATCTACAAATTCAATCGCATTCTGTTCGGAAAAATCTCCTGTTCTAGCTTCCAAACCATCCAAATCCCAATCGTCACCAAACAGATTTAGCTTATCTTTATAGTCATTAGGCTTGGGGAGTGTAAAACTTATGCTCTGTTTTGTAAGTTCATCTGACAACAGACTATGGTATCTTGTTAGAAGCTCATCATTTCTTTGTATCATTTTATATCTATTAGCTGAATCAGTCCCGAACACAATCCTTCCGATTTCACGCATCTCCCCACCAAAGGCTACACCAAAGTCCTTTAAAGTAGGTTTAATGGAGTTTTCATGTATAAAAATTCTATTAATAGATGGTATTTGGGATTGCTTATCATAACCACCGATTATTAGTTCCAAATAGGGTTGAAATCTGTCTTTAGGATATTCACCCTCGTAAATCGGATACATAAAATCTAGTATTCTTTGTGCTGTGCTCTTTACTGTGAAGTTTGTTAGTTTATCGGGGTCTCTAAATCCCTTGTCGTCCTTTTTCAATTCAGATATTAGACTTCTAATTGTCCTGTCACCAATAGAGGTTATTCCAGTCGCCATCACTCCCATCGGTAGAGGCTGCAATGAGCACAATTTGTTAACATGAGTCATTTGGTCATAGGGAATCTCTTCCATCTTGTCATATATTTGATTAAAATTATTTAAAAGAGGTTTCCCATCGCTATCAGTGCGTATATTGAATTTGTCATCAAAGAGGTCTCTTAGTATCCATGGATTAACAGACGGTGTAGTGACTGTACCTAGACTGTCACAGCCCATTACGAGAGAATCTTTTGTAGATAGAGCAACCAAGGTAGTCATTTTAAGCTTTCCTCATATAACATAATCTTATTACCATTGTGGGCGTATGTCAAGAAGTTCAATAACAGGATGCATTACGTTTGTGTGTCTTCTATACCACTCCCTTTGTAATTAAGACTGGAGCATAGGACAAATAGGAAAGGGGAGCACCCCGCACCACGCTGAACAGAGAGACGTTATTATTGCTTTGATTTGTTTTAAGAAGGGGATATAATTCTATTGACGATGAGGAGAATCGCAAAACATGAGTATAATTAGAGCATTGGCGGATACAAATATAGTCAATAGAATTTTAGATATAGATGATGAGATACTTAATGACCCAAAGGGGGAAGAAAACAGAAAGTGCCTAGCAAGGTTAATGGAGCACTTTGTAAACACTAGTAAGGTTCAATTTTTTGTAAATCCGTCTGTGGAGATGGAGATAGCAAATACCAAGAAAGACCCCAGACGAAAACAGCGACTATTAGATATTTTCCAGCAGTTGGATTTTACGCCTGAACAAAAAGCCATCTTCCCCTTTTATTGGGGTGAGGGATATAGTGTAGAGTTTCTTACTACAGAAGAGGGAGAATTGCTGAATGAACTCTATACTGACTTGCCTAAATTTAGGAAAGACGAAAAAATCCTTGGTGATGCCTTATGTAATCCCAACATAGAGATTCTACTCACCACGGATGAAGAACACCTTGCTAATGCCAAATTTAGGAGTCGTCTCATTGAAATGGGGTTGGATGATAGATTGAAGATATTCACACCTATAGAGTTCATTAATTATCTAGGTCAAAATGTTTAACAGAATCCCTTGCGTGTCCTCTATACTACTGCCTTATTTGGAGAAGGGGGTAGGGACAAATAGGACAAGGGAAGCACGCACCACAAGGCTTCACCGGTAAGGTAATAAAGTGTATAATGAATAACAAGCGGATATTTAGAGGTTATAATGAAAACCCATCACAAGATAATCATGGGTGATTCTAGAAAGATGATGGAAATTGAAGATAAGGCAGTTCACCTTATGATAACCTCGCCACCATATTTCAATGCTCCGTTTGATTATGAGGGTTTCTATAAGACCTATGATGAGTTTTTGGAGGTTATGCGGGACTTTGCTTCGGAGACCTTTAGAGTCCTAGATGAAGGCAGAATTGCTTGTGTGAACATTGATGATATGCTGGTAGACGGGGAGAAATACCCCATCGTAGCCGATGTTACACAAATCTTTGTCAAGGCTGGTTTTAGGTATAGAGATAGAATTGTCTGGAAGAAACCAGAAGGCTACATAAGGATTAGCAGACGGAGTGGGGTTATGTTACAGCACCCATACCCAATGTATTACTATCCTGATAACCTACTTGAAAGCATTCTGATTTTTCAAAAAGGCAAGTTCAATTATAAGAAGGTTGATAAGCAGAAGAAGGAAGCATCCAAAATTGACCTCAATGAGTCCCAAAAAAACAAATGGTTTCTAACACTATGGGAAATGACAAACGTTCTACCTTCGGGTGGTTTAGAAAAATCTATAGCGGCTTTTCCAGATGAGTTACCTAGAAGATTGATAACATTATTCTCGTTTGTGGGTGATACCGTTCTAGACCCATTCTTGGGTTCAGGAACTACAATGAAAATGGCAAGACAAATGGACAGAAACAGTATTGGATACGAAATAAATGAGCGACTATTACCGGTAGTAAAAGAGAAGGTCGGAGTGTTACAGCATAGAATGCAAGCTGAACCTGATGAATTTGAGATTATTATCAGACAAGACGAACCTGTTTCGCACCCCGCTTAAACTCAGCAATTATCCCCTCAGATAACCGAATGAACTCTTTGGCGTCCACCAAGAAATAGTTCTCTTCATCCAAACCATATACTATCTTACCTTTAACCTTTGCTCTTTTCCCTCTCCTTGAGGATGTTATTTTATCCTGAGCCACCTTGACAACAAACTGTGGATTTCTAAGCTCAAAGCCTGTACCCTCTGTAGTGTGAACCATCCCTAGCTTAATATAGGGGGACATAATCTCTTGTAGACTGGTATCGCTTGAATCGTAGACCAAACAGGGTATATTCTTCCTATCAACACCATTATGCTCAAAGAACTCTATAGCATACTTGAACGCTTTTAAGCAGAACTTATAATAAATGACCGGTAGGTGAACATATAGCATCTTCTCTCGTTGGTTCTGTTGCTTCTCAGTAATGACGTTTATTCTACCAGGTAAAGATTGAATCCCCAATATTTCTTTAGCTTTACACAGTATTTCTAGAACATCCTTTGGCATCAAATAGAATGTAGCCCAATTGGAATACATCTTACCGAAAGCCGACATTGCTGAATATTCCAAGTGGTATTGCTCTTTGTCATTAACAGTGGGGACTACACTAACTTTTATCTTTGGTTCACTATCTAAATCCAAGATAGAAAAGTTCACCTGCGGTTTTTCTGCCGGTATTATGGGTTCATTCTTTCTATCGGTCTCTATCCAACCCAAACTTTCGTATGTTCTACCCAAAAGCTCTGGTCTAATGACAAACTTCCTTCTTTTGTCCTTCTGTCCTATAGTAGCTTCTGTGTTGTCACTGTACACAAGCGGTAATACTTTGAAATCCCCTGAACCAAAACCGTGTTCTTTTAATTCAGTATAAAGGTCATCATCCCACGAAAAATAAATCTGGAGTGTGTCTAATATGTAATTCCCCACGTCAGTTGCTTTGGACATATTTAACTCTCCATACAAGTTCTTTGACCTTATCATACGCCAGATATATCCTTTAGGCAAGAGAGCATTGACACCCACTACTGCGAGGGGATAGAATTTCATTAAAGGTATGGGGGAGGAGGTAGAAAATGGAAAGGGAAGGCATTGTCAAAGACTTAGAGACTTTCTTAGAGGAACTAAGGAAGTATTATCATCTTCGTAACCAAATGAGGCAAAGAAATATTACTTCTAAAGAATTAGAACAAGTTGGGGACTTTAGGCGAACCCTAGTAAGAAAAAGTGGAAAATACAAAGAATTAATAACTGAAATTACAGGGATAGAAAATGTCTCAATTTTTCTAAACAAAAAAGAATTTCTAACCGATATATGGTCTGTAGGTCTGCTAGCAAACCCCGTAAGGCGCACACCAACAGCACTAGGTTACTGTATAGATAGTGTGGGACAAGCTATAGGAAAACTTGAAGATGATATTGAAGCGGGGCAGAGAGATGCCCAAACTGGCGGAATATTAACCAAATCAGGCATATCTGGTTCAGAACCACTAGAAACGCTTATTACAAAGGCAAACTGGAAAGACATCAAAACTGAATATGGTGTTACAAAAAGGAGCTTTGGCAAGAGAATCAATTTTGTTAAAGACCCTTTTAAAAGAACAGTAATATACCGTGACGTTGAGCAAGCATTTATCCTTGAAAGGTCAGGTTTTTCAAAACCCGCTGTGATTTTAGCGGGTGGGGTTATTGAGGAGTTATTAAGATTATATTTGAAACAAAAAGGTATCTCCCCACAAAAACCACAAAAGAAGGACTTTAATGGATATATTCAAACCTGTGAGCAAGAAGGACTTCTAAAAGCAGGGACTTCTCATTTATCAGATGCAGCAAGGCATTTTAGGAACCTCGTTCATCTTTCAAATGAGGAGACCAAAAGGAATGCCATCTCAAAATCAACAGCAAAGGGTGCAGTTTCTTCCATTTTCACTATTGCTAATGATTTCTAACCCAAATATCATTCTCTTTGACACCAACTACTGAGGGAGATAGAATTTCGGTATAAGGTGTTAACTTGTTAATTGATGGAGTGGTGAGGTAGCAATCTATGTATCCTGAATTGTTTTCAAAACGATACAGCCTAAGACCAACTTCAGAAGGACTAATGTATGATGAGGTGCCCGAAACGGCTAGAATAGGGCTCTACCATATAATAGAAATACATTTTGATGAATGGGATAGGGAACGACATCAGGCATATCTAGAGCTTTATAGAAGAATTTGTGTGGCAATACGAATTCCTCGTGATAGAGGTGTAAATTATTACTATCAGGCATCGTCCGGTATAGAAAACCTCTGTAATAAATGCTCATGGTTTCAATTCTACGACGTATGCGAAGTTGTGTGGGCTATGTTATCTACTAGACAATGCAGAGATGATAGTGAGGAGTTTTCTACTAAGGTCAATACGTTGTTTAGAGAAGAGCAACTTGGATTTGAATTGAAGGAAGGTAAAATAGAGAAAGTTGGTTCTGGTTTCATAGATACAAAAGTAAAAGAGGCAAGATACTTACTTAAAGAGCAAGAGTTCAAAGGAGCTGATGAACATTTTGAGAAAGCCATAAAAGCACTTAACATTCGCCCCAATCCTGACGTGGAGAACTGTATCAAAGATGCTGTAGGAGCAATAGAATCTGTAGGAAGAGTCCTGACTAATGACGAAAATGCTTTACTTAGCGATATTATCAAGGATGCAGTAGTAAAAGGAGTAATACCCAAACCACTAGACCAGACTTTTATCAAGCTATACGCTTACCGTGGTAATGAGCCAGGAATTGCACACGGTGCAGTAGGTGAATCAAAAGTAACAGTAGATGAGGCGGACTTAATATTAGCTATGTCTGCTGCAATGATAATTTACCTAGTTAAAAAGAAGAGTTGCTTTGGCTAGTGAATCATTTTATGTATAGGTCATCGGCTGGTGACTAATTTTACAATACAATATAATAGAGCAACCACAGGCACAAACAAAGGACAGCCGATAAGGCTGTCCCTATTCATTGCAGAGCCTAAGTCCTGTCCGATTGGGGAAGCAAGTATGGACGCACCTACTTCCCCGCAAGGTAAACAACTCACTTGAGGACTTATACAAGGAACTGCCCCCTGCTGGAATCTGCCTCAAGCTATTTCAAATTTCTTATAGTATCTTGAGATTTGGGTGAGAAATGCTATATCAGAACATAGTTTAGCTTCAAAAAGAGCGATATAACGGGGATTACCTTAAAATAAACGCTTATAAACGGACATTTCTATACTATTTCCAAGCGTAACGGTGCAGAAAAAACACCCTATGAAAGCATACCGTTAATCTTCTTCTGCTTATTTCGGTATCTCCATTGTATCAAGTAACGTCTATCCCTACGCTTAGCAGACCATTCACTATTGTAATCCTGTCTGCATAGTTTACAGTAATTATCAAGACCATCTTCATTGAATCGGTTTTTGTAGAAATAACTAACCAATTTAATCCCCCCACAACCACTGCAAACTCTGATTCTAAGTCGTTCCCTACGTAAAATACTCAATAATCCACTCCTCTACCCTCGCCTAACCGTCCTCGTACTTGAAATTCTATCAATCTCTGATTGAATGGATGGTTGTATCGCTTTCTGTGGGGTAAGCTCAAATAGGTTACGGTCAATATTGAACTTGATTTCGGCAAGGTCATAATCTTCAAATACGGGTTTAAGCGGTGACCTTTGAATCAGCTCACTAAGTGGCACCTTCGCTTCGACGTTGATGACCTTACCTCGGATATCTCCTCTTTGTGAGTATCCGTAAGCGTCAGCAACTAAACCCAATCTAGTAACGCACCAAACACAAATCGGCTTGCCTTCAAACAAGCTACCTACGGTAGCAAACGCATTTCTTAACTTATCATTAACCTTTGAATGGTCAATATTGTAATGCTCTTCGGTATAACACTTAATCTCATTCATTTCTTCACCTCTTTAATCAAATGGAGTAACAAGCACGAAATGCTTGTCCGATAGCAGAACGGATGGAAGTACCGCTCTGCCAAAAGTGAGGTAAGATAAAATGAAAAGACCAGAACTACCGCTCCCTTGAGCGATAATCCGAATTAGCTGACTATATCCTTGACCTTGCTATCAACAAGAGTGTGCAAAGTAACAATCCCCAATGACACCGCTTTAGCGGTAATCTCGGCTCGTGTCTTGCAGTTCATTTTTAGCAGAGTCGTTGATATGATATTCTGTGTCGTGCTGACACTTATACCAAGTCTGTCTGCTACTTGAGCAGTATTCAAACCTTCACAAAGGTACTCAACTATAATTTTCTGAAGCGGACTTAATTTTTTCATTTGAAGACCTCACCTGAATATTGGGGAAAGTTAATATTATATCCCCCTATAAGATCACTAATGAAAAGTGGCGTGGCAGACCGCAAAAACGGGGACTTTTTTAAGAAATATTTTCAACTAACCTCAATTTCAAATAGGTGGACATTGGGGCATCCACCCTCACACTCGGACACTTGAGATTTCGTGTGTGTGAAAGGAAGTACCGTAAGAGTCGTCTATCGTTGATACTAACTTATGTTAGTCTGTACTCTCAGCAATAACTAGTGAATATCCTTTATCCCTATAGATAAAATCAATAAGATGATGGGTTGATACAAAGTAGTAAACAAATCCCCCGCACGTGGTTAACCCTTTATCCTGTTATACTCATCTGACATCTTCTTCTGTGCGGGTGTCTGTTTGATAGGTATTCTTGGGTTAAGCAGTACCTTTGAAATGTCAGCGTGTCTGACCAGTACACCGTCATTCTCGTATTTAATAGTCTTGCTTTCCGTTAGAAAAACGTGGTGCGGTGTTACTTTGGTAATAATACCTGTTTCCCATGTCTTACCAGTGTATACCATTACTTTTTGCCCTATCCTATGACGTAGACCAAAACCATCCCCACGCACCAGCTTTTTTCTTTGTGCGTCATCTTGTTTATCTTTGTAAGGCATTATACATAAACCCTTTCAACAAGCTTCTTTGGAACGATTGCTTCGTCCGCTTTCGTACCATCTTCAATCTCTACATTGGACAGCGTATAAGCGGTATCTGTGATTTTGGTCAACGTCCCTGTGGTATAGGAAGCACCAACCCAAAGAGTTACTCGTTTGCCTATAGATTCTTCTAAATTGAATATGTCTTTCATTTACTACTAATCTCCTTATGGCTTAAGGAAACTTAATTGACGTTCTCTGTTTAACCATTTTTGGTGGAATTTTTCTAATTCTTGTATAAGCTTCTGTGCATCCGCTTTAACTTTGTAGACTCTGTAATAAGCCATATCATCATCGCTTATAGTCACCGTTCTTTTAGACCATTTCAAAGTCAGGACTTTATTTCCTTTCGCTTTAGCTCTTACATTTCTATTTTTTAAATCGTCAATAAAGCTACCAAGATAGGCAGGGTTAATTGAAATCCCTCTATACCATTCGGTATCTCCTGTGTCCTCGTAAGTTCTATACTCAGAAATAGCTACATTGTAATCAAATAACTTATCAAGTTGCTTGACCTCAACGCTTTTCTTATATTTTCTTGGTGAATAACCCTTGCTTTTCTTATTGGATTTTTGTAACATTTCTACCTCTCCTCTCAAGTTTTACCCAAATTATCCAATGGACTGTATTTCCGTTGAGCATTCGCAGCATCGGATGCCCCTAAACTCTGAAGATAACGCATTGTCATATGCAATGTTGAATGTCCAAGAACATATTTCAGGCTAAAAACGTCTCCACCATTACGGAGGTAACTGATTGCAAACGTATGTCTGAACTTGTGAGGGTGCACCTTGATTTTTGTTCTTTGTCCTAATCGCTTTATCAGCATTTTTATTCCCCTGATTTCCAACGGCTCACCGTTCCTATTCATAAACACCCTATTATTTTTGCTTGTGCGATAATAGATTACATACTTACGTAAAGCTTGAAGTGCTCTCTTCCCGATGCACACTATCCTCTGCTTTCCCCCTTTACCTTGCAGGATAGTTATAGAACCAGTTTCTAAATCAATGTCATTCATGGTAAGACTGGCTAATTCCGATATGCGTAAACCGCAGTCAAGGAACATTGATACTATCGCTCTATTCCGCACATCCAAAACCGTCTTCTTAGAACACTGATTCAATAAGCTACTAACCTCACTTGAACTTAGAGGCTCAATAATCTTGTTATCCACTTTTGGTGCTTTAATATTGTTGAGCGGGTTTTCAAGGAGTAATCCTTCACGTGTAACCCAATTAAAGAAACATCGTAGAGCTCGGAAATAATCATTAGCAGTAGTCTTGCTCGCTGGTTTTTTAGCTGCTGGACTATTGTTTCCCCACCTGTTTGATTCGGACATTAGGTAGAACATAAATTTCCTGATATGCATTGCTCTAAGCTCTAGTGCTTCGGGAAAATCATTCTTGCGACAATACCAAATGAAGTTATTTATAACCATTTCGTAGATAGCAATAGTCTTAGGCGACTTCCCCTCAACAATACAATTAAGGATGTAGTCCCTTGCTAAAGTTTCAAGACTAATTGCTACTGCCGTTACCATTTTCCCGACTCTTTACTCTCCTTAGTCACTGTTTGTATCTTTACGTGTGCTTATTCGTTGTCCTATTATCTATTATAACTACTTTATTTTATTAGTCAAGTGTTTTCACCACGAACATTAAAGTATTTTTATGGCACGCTTTTACAGGCTTCTATTTTGTTACGCTTTACAATAACACCTTCCCGTACTCTTTATGGCATTAATGCCAGATAGTAACCATTAGCTTTCCGTATTAGAATTAGATACCTACCCTTTGTTTGTGGTATTAATGCCAGATAACAACCTCGTATATAAAGTAGTTTATAATGTAACTGTTAATAAGACTTGACATTGTACGCCTTGCTGTATTATTATAGTGGTATCATTCGTTATGGAGGTATCTAATGGACAAAATTGAGCTAGTTCCAATAAATGAAGCACTGAACGCTAAGCGTCAGGTTAAGAAAAGTAAAGTAGTTCAAGAGGTTGAAGAGACATTAAAGAAGTTGCCTGAAGGACAAGCGGGTAAAATCATCGCTAAGACCGAGAAACCGCAGACCGTCAAGAACCGAGTTCTGCGGATTGTTGAATCGCTAGGAATGAAGAAGATAGTCACAGTAAAGCGAAAAGGTGACACTATCTATTTCTATAAGGAAAGCGAGAAATAGATAGATACCTATTATTGCCACAACCCCTCTCAGACTTGCCAGAATTACCGCTAAGACGGGTTGATGATTGGAGAGGTGTCCAAGATTGGTGGGGGATGGTATGAATGGAATTCATTATCTTACTCATTATCTCTTTACTTATAGTAATATTAATAGTATTAAAAAGGTAAGCAGGAAGTAAAGTTTCATTTCACAGCCTATCGGCTCTCACCAACACACCATCACAAGGTATGACACAACCGCCCCTCTTTGTAGGACTACGCCCAGGGGTTGCCATAGTCAATATTTAGGCGTGGGAGTAATGAAATAAGATAAAGGATACAGCCACGCACAATTTAAGGGGTTCTACGGCAAGCTCAGAGAGTCACAGGTGTCATTATATACGCCAATTATATGACAGCTGGATGTTGTCAATATATAAGCCAAATATGTGACAATTAGTAAGAGAATAGCAGAATGGAATAATAGAAAGCATGGCTAGACAGCACAATGAAACGTGCTGTTTTTGTTTAGGCTTGACAGTATACGCCGATTGGAGTTAGCCTAAAAATAGAGTCCCTACTTATAGTAAAAATGAAGGAGGAAAACGTAGAATTCGTGCGTGCGGTGAGTTCAATTTGTATACCTGCTTGGAAGGCAGGGACTCTACCAACTGA
>SDBU01007812.1_pt1 | contig 12268 bp, 13 predicted proteins | sample 2277071 | NCBI WGS metagenome assembly SDBU01 (sample SAMN10397929, study PRJNA504765) | marine sediment metagenome | isolation source: marine sediment core GS08_GC12, 126 cmbsf | place: Arctic Ocean: Gakkel Ridge, Loki's castle | collected 2008
GCAATAATCTTTCCTTCAGCATTATTATTTATAAAATATAACCTATCCTCTTCCTTTACTTGCCCATAAGGTACTTTTCTTCCAGTGGCACCACGAATAATCATACTTTTATTGCCAGAAAGCAGCCTCCCAAGCATTTCATATAGTGGAATTGGGCTATGCAAAGTCGGCTTTAGCCGATTTTGTTGAATGAAGTGAGTCGTAAAGCTTGTGTTAACCGAAGGAAGGTTTTACAGAGACAGTTCCGGCAACAACATAGCCTCCAATTTTTTTAAACTAACTAGGTCGTTTGGATAAACCGAAATCAACTTGATGCCGTGCTTTTTACAAAGCTCTTGCTTTAGTTTAGTTTTCGCATCATAGTCATTATTTCCTGTCAAACCAAAGTACTCGATAAAAACACCATCAACAACAAAATCGGCTCTGAAATTTCCCTCGGGATAACGTGGCTCTTTCTCATGGTAGATTCCAAAAGTATGGAGAAAGTCGTCAATTGTTTTCTCTCCCAATGATAAGCAAACGTGTCCATCTCTAGCTAAACATTGTATTCCCCGACTTGTTCTTCGTGTGCCATCTTCCAAGACTTTTGCTTCTATGAGGGCTTTAAGCCATGAACCAAATAACTTTTTCACGCGACACTGTGTGGGTTTTCTCTTGAGAGCTCGAAGAACAGCTAATCTCTCTTGAGTGCTCAAATCATAAAGGTCATACATTCCTTCTCCAAAATCCTGAGAAGGTACACGTTTTAACACATCTGCTAAGTCTCTAAGGTAAGTTAGTACTTCTTGTCTTGAAAGAGTTTCATTTCCAGAATTCTGAAAGATAGTATAACTCAGACAGGGAGCACAGAAATCGAGTTGATTGATTCCAAGCCTTTTAGTGAGCGGGACCGGGAGAGAATCCTCAACAAATTTCTGATTACAGAGAGGACAAACCTTCCATTCGGGTTTTCTAATGGTTTTTGTCAAGCCAAACTTTTCTGCACGTGATGCAGCAAAGTACATCAATATATTGTACCAAGCATATCTCGAACATAGGGGGTCTTCCTCTTTCCATGTTTCTATGGTTTCCGGAGGAGTAGTGGCGAGTATCTTATCAGTAATGTCCCAATACCAAACCCATTGTTCCCTTTCGATTTGCTCAGACAGTAATTTATCGTGTGAAAGAGACCACCATTTCAAGATGTGTGAATTCTCACAGTAGCGGGGCTCTGTACGAAAATTCCTATATGCGGACCTGTCTCTATAATTATAAATACTCATATTAATCTTCTTTTGGTTAACTTGTTTTTATACGAACTGTTTTTTTATACTATACTTTTCTTATACATTATATGAAATATTATTAAATTTATAATAGTACCAATTCGTTTTTGATTCCAATAAACATCGTTATATATACAAAATCTCTCTATGGACACGGGACAGACCTATCACCTGGTTCCAATTATTACCCTGATATAGCTACTATCAATGTTTTCGAAATCTTCTAGTCTTTTAGAGAATTCTACCTCATCTTCAACTTCCAGATCTAGCGAGTCCAGGGGGATTATTATTTCTCTGTAGCTTTCATCTTTTTCTTTTAGATAAGCTACTATTTTTACTGCTTCTATATTAAAACTGCCAACATTTTTTGCCCTGCCTACAATATATCCATCTTCTATTTTTATTTCACTTATATCAAAATGTGTGCCCAACCTGAATATATCGGTCCAGAATAAGGCAATAAACTTTCAGACAGAAGTTATAAGGCAAGCAAATCTACCGGTAGTAATAATGACCCCAAAAGAGTTCTTGGAATTAGTAAGAGAACGATATAAGAAATTATAAAAATTCTTTGAAGGATTTCATTCCTTCTTCAACATCTGTATTAGCAAGAGTAATATAAATTGTGGTGGTGCCGATATCAGTATGGCCCAGGATCCGCCTTAAAGTTTCGATGTCTTTTGTCTGCTTATAATATTGAGTAGCATAGCTATGCCTTAATGTATGGGGTGATATTTTTTTATTATTAATGCCAGCTTTATGTGCATATCTTCCTACCATTTGCTGAATGTACCTATCTGAAAGTTTTTTACCTTCCAGGGTTGAAAAGAAATAATTAGCTTTCGGCTTTATCTTGCGCCAGCTGTCAAGCAAGTCTATTAAATAGTCTGGTGTGGCAAGGTCCCGGTCCTTGTTTCCCTTGCCACTAACCACTCTTAATTTTCCTTTGGTAAGATTGATGCTGCCTGACCTTAAATTAGTAACTTCAGAAAGTCTCAGCCCACAGTGAAGCATTAAAGACATAATTGCCTTATTTCTTAGGCCGGTGGGATATCGCTTATTTGGCTGTTTTAATAGTTTTTGCGCCTCTTCCGGCTCCAAAATTGTTGGAAGCTTCTTTCTTGCCATATTTACCCTTATACTACGTATTATCAGTATTGGACATAGCATATAGCACTATATTCAAAGTATCCCAGATAAAGCGAACTATATCACAAGAATTTAATAACAGAAATAGATTTTAATATTAGTCAAAAAAGTAAAAAATTATTTCCGAAATTTCTTCTTATCTGTATAGTATTTTATTACTTCTCTACCAAAACCTATTCTCCCAACTAAATCTTTTCTAAAGGCCATATATATTCTATTTCTACTACTTGCATCAAAATGTTTATTAAGGTTGTCTATTAATAGCTTGATTACGTGCTTAGGCGCTATAATATAAAGTTTTGCATATATGTTATTTAATTTACCAATAAATTCTTTTCTTTTAGGTATATCAGTTTCTTCAGCATGTGCTAATAAATCATCTATTGCATCAATAAAATCTTCATATCTTTTCCTTTTAAGGTCTCTAATTTCTTCATGGATCTTTGTTCTGACACCAAATATGGCTTCGATCAATTTTATAAAAAGGTGAATAAAAACTGATAGTATTACAAAGATTAATAAAATAATAATTGACTTTGCTAGTCCGAATTTGTCATAAAACTCAAGAAAAAATTCTGCTAAATCTTTAAAGAAATTCATGATATTGTTCCTAAAGGAGAACTTGGTTGACAATATTCTGGAAATAAAAACCGAAGTGCATAACTTGGAGAAGTATAGATGTATTTACAACCTATCGAACTACGTTCTGCTTCAATATCTGCCTTTATGCAGTAGAATTTATCATTAAGTGTACTAGAAAATGTATTATCAATATATCTAATATCGAAAGAGATGTCGCCTCCATCTAAAATGATAAGTATTCTATCGTTTTTAAAGGATGATTTTATTAAATCAGTAAAGTTTTTATTTATATTGATATTTACATGAGGATAAATTGGTCTTTTGTTTAAACAGCCTCGCATCAACCATATAAGAGGAGCTTTGGTTCCTTGGATAGGATTTTTATCATGGAAGACTACATTTTTTTTATATTCGTTATAGCAATCAGGCAAGTTGTCAAAACTAAAGAATATAATATGTTCTAAATCCTTGTTACCCAATAGTCCATATAATATTTTATGTTCAATATCTTTTTTGTTTGCACTCGATAGAAGATTTTTAAGAGTTCTACCGAAGTTAGCAACACTTCTTCTCCCCTTTTTCTCTAATCTCTTAAACAAGTTAATTCTTTCAGAGCAGTTATTTAATTTTTTGATTATTGTCTCAAAGTCTTCTCCGAGTGTTTTAGATAAGATACCACCTATTAAGCCCCACCCAGAATATTCATCAAATGCCACACCTCCACCGATAACAAACAATGGATTTAATTCACTATTTTCCACCAGTTCATTATCTAAACTATCAAGATTTTCAAAGGATTCAACTAATTTATCCAGAAGTTGAGTGAAGACGAAATTTTTTATACTTTTAAATTTAGAAGTTTCATCAAGATTGTCTGTAGTATAGCTTTTATAATCTTCAATACCGAGATTTAAGGCTTGTTCTAGAAATTCTTTAAGACCAGAATCTCTATGTAATTCAATCTGTTCCCATTTATCTAAATGTATTTTTAAAGTATCTCCGAAAAATTCACGGAAGTCTTTCTTAACGGCCTTTATAATACCAAGTCGCGTATTTCTATCTATCAAACGATTGCCTTTCAGATTAGAGGAGGGGTTACTTTAGGGAGGCCGAATATTTTTTTAAGGCATTGCCAATTTTTTCTCGTGTTACTCCAGCATTAAATTTTCCCAACTCAAATTGTCTTTGTATTTCATTTAATTTTTTAAAATAACTCATTTGTGAATCAATCTCAGCCCTTACTTTGCTCATCTTTAAAAGGGAAATTAGCTCTATATTTTTTTTACCAAGAGCATATTTAGCACCATTTCTCTTTTCATAGTCAAAAAAAACAACTGCTCCAGACACCTTTGAACCGTAGTTTTCATTCAAAAAAGTGCTAGCTTCAATAATTCCTCCACCACCTATTGCTAAATCGTAAACAATACAATAGTTGCTCTCATCATCAGGCTTTTTACCAGATATTCTAGTGTTAATATCCCAGTTACCATTTCTATAAACAGTTGCCGGTAGTTTAAAATCATTTACTAATTGCGATAAAAGGGTCAGGGCACCTATAGCTGAATAAGGCTTTTCAATAAAACAAAGTGAATTAATATTATATTTTTCTTTTAAATCTTCAATAGCGTTTTTATACATATCAGCTACTTGTTTTGATCGATTAGCATCAGAGATATTTCTATCTAGGTTGGGAAAGATTTTATAATCATCTTCTTCAGGAATACCTAATAAATTATCGTTGTCCATGGAAAAAGATATTATAAATCCATTTGCTTCTACATAATCGTAATCACCTGTATCTCTTTTAAAAGTTAGGTCCTTATAAAAATTACCAAACGTAATAAAATTCTCAAGCCATTTATCCAAAAAATTATGTTTTTCTTTCCCGGAAGATCTTAATGCCTGACTAAGAGACCCGAGGCTATCGTTGAGGGTATTTATTATATCACGAGCTATTAAGGGATCGACTTGATATATCTCATATAAATCGTTTATTGTACTCCCAATTATTTGATGGCAAAACAATCCATATGAAAATTCTTCTTTATTAAGTTTACTTAACTCATTTGTTAGTTCACGATGAAGTTTTCTGTGTTGAATTATAGTTTTATTGGGATCATCAGTTTTCTTTATTTTTTCAAGGTAATGATCTATTATATCAGATAATTCCATGGACTTATGCTCTGTTTCTGCCATAAAATCTCTAATCAAAGTTTCTTTCATTTTATTTTTTCCTAGATATTTTATATCTTAGTTTTTTTGTATAAATATAAATACTTTAAACAATAGTGAATATTTTTCTAGATATATTTTCCTTTATTTTGTTTACACCAATTTTTACAAACCCTTACTAAATCTGATAATGTAAAAAAAGACATATCATTTTTTTGTCTTTTTCTTTCTACAAGTATGCCCTTAGTTACGAGTGTAGTTAAAATATTTCCAGTTTTCCTTTCCCCAAGCTCGACACCTTCTCTTATCTCTTTGGATGTAAACTCAAAAAATTTCTCATTTATTATTCCGTTATAGATAAAACGAAGTACTTCCTTTTCGTTTTCTGTATCTGCTTTTACTTTTATTTTCTCTGATTTTAGTGTTTTCGCCAAACCTTTCTCCTTTAAAACTTTTAATTAAGACTGAAGCAAAACATATAACATAACTTAAGTCGCAACGCATATCCTTTCTTATTACATATGATACAACATAACACAAGGGGTATGTCAAGTATTATTTTGATAAGCAGTTTAATCTTTAATAAATCTATTAGTTAAAAATCTTTGGTTAAGTTCCAATAGGGTGTAGTTACTGTTGAGTCGGCTGATTTAATAGCTTTTGCCAACCGACTCTTTTCTTCTTAACTAAGGTCAATTATAACATCTTCACAGTTTGAACACTTAACCTGACTGTAGCCTTTAAAATAATTATAATTATTATAATTGCCACTCATCAAGTTTTCCTCAACCTCTTCCTGGGCACAGCTTCCAAAATCATAATCATGGGTGATGTCTACTCCCTTGATATAAAATTTCGTACTCCCGCAATTCTCGCATTTCATCTTTTTTTCTGTTGTTACTCTTAGCATTTTCTTTCCTTTCTCTAAAAAAATAATTTGCTTCCGCACGAGCGGAATAAAAAGAGGAGGTTCTGGCTGTAGTCAAGGTGGAGATTTTATGGTTACTCACTGAGGAATTGGGAGGGATAAATAGCCTCAGCGGTTTATGCTCACAAAGGAAAATACTACCTTTATGGAAGCAAGGTTCTGCGTATGATTTCTTCCAGGAAGCAAATCAATCCTAATAATAAGGCTTTTGAAATGAGCTATCATTTTGAAAAAATGAAGCGTTCTTATGCCACAGGCATAAGAATGAGGTCTTGAAGAATGAAAGTCCTTATTGGCATTAGCGAATTTGAAAAGGGGTTTGGGGAGGGAGTTGATTATTTTTAGATAGTTTAATTGTTGGTTTTAATTATTGACTTGATTTTGAGTAAATTAGAACGTCTTTTTTAAGCAAGTAAAGCAATAGGGATATATCTCAGTTTCTATTAAATAAACTTCATCAGGCTTTTCTCTATAGCTAATTTTTTTAATAACATTAGCAAAAGCTTGACCTATAATAGCTGAATTTGCTAAGGCTATATCATTGGATTCTAAAATCAAAATTGTTTTATAACCTTTATTTCTATATTTAGAAACCTTCTTTCCTCTAGTATTTAAAGCTTTGTTTATTACTTTTTCCCTTTGTTTTTCTAAATCCTCAGGTGCAAATCTTGTTGGAAAAATTTTTATGTCTTTGCTTGGCCATACATAGAAAGTGACCTCAAAAGGAATTTTATCCGGATAACCTTTAATAAAGTGTTTAGGGGGATTGCCTACCTCAAGCTTATTACCGTTTTCCTTAATCCATTCTATTACTTTTTGAACAATTAATTTATAATCAATGCCTGTTGGTATAACATTAGATCCAATAACAATTTGGTATTTTCCTGGTTTAGTTAAAATACTTCTTAGATTCTTAATCAAGTAGTTACTAAAAAGTTTAATGAATCTACTATTATCTTGTCTTTGATTCATATAGCTATCTATAGAGGTATGTTCAATTGCAAACAGCTCTTCTCCAATCTGAGCAATTACATCACAAGCTTTTTTATTCCTTTCGACTTTATCAGGGTAATTTTTTATTTTATAACTAATTTTATTTATTTTTGAATAGTGATTCAAAAATTCTATAATAACTTTGTCTTGCTGAGAATTATCCATATATCATTTGTGTTTTTAGATTATGTTTTTTTCTTAATAAAATAAGATCTTAAGCGAAGTTTACAAGAAGTAGTTAAATAAATAAAATAATTTCGATTCTTTAGAAAAAAAAAACCCAAGTTATCTTTTACCCTGGCTTATGCTTTAAGCTACTTAACATCTTGGAGTCTTGCTCTAGAACTTTGACCTACTTATTACATTCTTCCGTTTGCGAATTTTCAGCTCTCAAGATGTTTTTTCTTGTTGCATGCTAAACGATTTATTATAAAATACATTTAGTTTTAAACTGTTTGAAGATTAAAAATTAATATATACTTATACTTTTCATAGAAATGAGAAATTGTTGAGGCTCAATTATATCGGTGGGATGCTGAACAAGAAAAATAGTCTATTTGCTAATTTCCACAGCTAACCAGCGCATGGAGGCCGACTCGTAATAGCTCGCATCTCATGCAAGGCGTTAATTGTACAAGGAATAATTATGAGACGGAGATACGGATCTAAAAATATTTTTAGTGAAAGAGAGCTCGGGGATTACTTAGAACAAAGAAAATCTTCGGTTTTTCATTCAATAGAATCTGAAAATAATGACTATTTGCTGAATGTGAATGAACAAGATTATATTTCTTATAAAGTCGCTGAGACATATGTGGAACCATTGGAAATCCATGAGGATCAAATATATGTCTCATCAAGCGAACAAATGATTCCCGCAGAATACTTCCCTCGTTCTTTCGATGTAAGATCAGGTAAGAGTTATAAGAAAGACATTATAAAATTTCATGTGCCATTTAGCGGAAATTCTGAACTTCTTTGGTGCAAGCCGAGCAGCAGGATCCTTTGGTCTATGGAAATTGAAACTTCAGGCAATGAGTTCTGCTTTGAAATAATCAATTTTAGTGATGATGCTGAATCTATCAAAAGGAAAAAAGATTCAAACATTCAAAATATCATAAAGCAACTTGGAAACGTTATTTCTGAAGTTGATAGATATAATTCTTTTATCGAGGTACAAATTAAACAAGCATTTGAATCCCGAAAACAAAGAATACTTGCAAAAAGTGGCATTTTGGCATCATTGGGTGTCCCCGTCAAGAAATCTCATGATGTGCCTTCAACCTTCTCAGTGCCAGCACCTCAAACAAGGAAAAAAGTTTCAGTCTCTCGACCCATAGTTAAAGATGTTGGGTACAAACCGGAACCGTCTCTAGATGATTCTACATACAACGACATCCTTAAGCTAATCCACGATGTAGGTAAAGAATTCGAAAGATTACCAAGTCTTTATGCAGGCAAAGAGGAGGAACATCTTAGAGACCATTTTTTAATGATACTTGAGCCAAATTTTCAATGCTCTGCGACGGGAGAAACATTCAACAAAACCGGTAAAACAGATATTTTGCTCAGGCATGAAGGGTCAAACATATTTATTGCTGAATGTAAGTTTTGGAGAGGGGAAAAGGCATTTTTAGAAACCATCACGCAGCTTTTAAGCTACTTAACCTGGAGAGATTCCAAAGCAGCCGTAATCATATTTGTGCCTAATAAAGATTTTTCCTCAGTAATCGGGACAGCAAAAGAAACAGTAGATCAACACCCTAATTATATTGGTTTTAAAGGTACTAATGATGAGACGTGGTTTAACTACTTGTTTCACATTAATGATGATCGTAATAGGCTGGTAAAACTATCAGTGATGCTTTACCACACACCAAGATAAAACAGCCGTTATAATAATTATTATAAGATGTTAGTTACTATAATATGGAACATGATGATATAAAAATAAACATTAGAACATCTTTTGATCTTCTAAATAACGCATTTGACTTTTTGAATACACCAACAGAGATATTAAGAAAATCTGATCAGCGGTATTACTCAGGGAAATGGGATGATTATGAATTAAAAACTGCTTTACTAAATGTTACGATTGGTGTAGAGCTTATTTTAAAAGCTAAGATTGCATCAATTAATTGGAAGGAGTTATTTCAGAAAGATTCTAATGCTAATAAAGAAAAACTTATAAATGGAGATTTTTATAGTGTTAAGTTGGAAGATTGTATTACAAGAATTGAAAAAATCTCAAAAATAAAATTTAGCGAAGAAATTAAACACAGAATTGATAAAATAAGGCAAATCAGGAATAATATAACACATTTTCATTTTGATATAAAAAAAGAAAATTTTGTTTCGCTGGTATCATATGGAATAGATTTTTTTATTGAGTTTTATCGAAAGTATATTTCTTCTGATTTTTCTGAAGAAAAAGATAGGACTAAGGAAATTGACTATGAGCTAAGTCATGTAAAAGATTATTTATCTGTGAGATTACTTACAATTTCGAAGAAATTGAAGAATTTGCCACGTCCTAATACAAACTACTTTATAGAATGTTCTGATTGTTTACAGGATGTTTTTATACTTAAGGATGATGAAACGACACAGTGTTTATATTGTGGGAAAACAATTAATATAAAAGATTATGCAGAAGTCTACTCAAATTATAAATCTCAAACAAAAATATGCCCATCATGTAATCGAAATTCAATGACTGCAATACACTCAAGTGAAAATGAACAGGAAGCATGGGATTGTATAATTTGCGAATATTTTATCAATAGATCTCGGAAGTGGGCATCTTGGAAATAGAAATGAAATTCTAATTACATTTTAAAAATAAGTTTAATCAACTGGAAAAAGGTATAACATTGGTAGGTAGATTATATTATTTTAGATGATAAATTTTGCCTATCTGCAATGGTATACTTCTAATTTTTGACTTATGAAAAATGAGGATTACATAAAACTATCACTTGCTTTAGTCTATTTTCTCAATTCCAAAATCAAATTTAAATACGTCAAGTATTTTCTTCTCTATATTGCCAGTAACATAAATATATAATATAAGTTCAGTAAAATTTCCCATGGATAAATAGTCATCATAAAGTGTTTTATATAATTCCTGTGACTTTTTATAGGTTTTGTGTAGTAGATTATAGGTTTTTTTATCTAAAAAGAATGATCTTGTAATCCCGTAGCCTTCCTTAGGAGATTTTGTAAATTTATAGCCAATATCTTTGGGTATTTTTTTAAGTGAATAATTAAATAGATTATTATAGAATTCGAATTTATTTATTCCCTTATAGCCGGCATAAAAATCTAAAAAGTCACATATGACAATATGCTTTGGGCCAATTCTTATGCCCTTCCTGATATAGTTTTTATCCCGCTTTCTATCAACCATTTCTATATTACTATTTTTTGGGTTGTTTACCAGTTTGTAAATAGTTTTGTCTAATAATATCATATTTACCTTTTTTATTTTATAGAAGAATCAATTGAAATTTAGGTTAATATTATTTTTTTTAGCATATGCTTTAGAAAGTGATATAAACATTGCACCCGTATTATTTTTAATCTTTCCAGTTAGACGGGTATCCTTTATTATGCTAAAAAATATTCTTATTTGCTGCTCTGGGATTTTATCTACTATAGAACGGAATGCTCCCAGGCTGTGGTCATCTTCCAGTTCTTCGGCAATCTCTTTGGCCAGTCGCTCCTTTTCTGCAGATCTTTTTTTACTGGTGGAGCACTTGCCCATCTCACTCCCTTCAGATTGATCATTTTCTGGATTGCTGTCTTTTCCAGGATTACTTACCTCTGAGATACTCTCTTCATTGTTTTCTTCAAGAGATTTTCTTATCTTTTTTCTAATATCGTTAATATCTTCTTTACTTTCTGTCCTTTCTTCCCTTATCTCCTCTCTAAAGTTTTCCACAGGCCCTTCACCACTAGCTCTAATAACGTTATTTAAATTAGGGTGATTAATGTTAGTATCAATAGGCTGTATTTTTTCCAGTTCTTGAGGTGTATTTTTTCCAGTTCTTGAACTGGAATATTTCCAGTTCTGAAATTTTTCTAGTTCAGGTTTTAAAACATAGATTCTATTAGGATTTCCTTGTCCTACTCTTTTATCAATTATCAACCTGTATTTAACCAATTCTTTTTTATATTTAATGGTAGTTTTTTCATCTAGCTCTAAAATACTTAGAAGTTCTTTTAAACTATAAATTAAATATATATATCCTTTTTTATCTTCCCAATTATTTTTAATTGATATATCCAACCTATCCCTTAAAATTGAAAACATTAGTTTTGCCCCCAAGGAAAGGCCCTTGTATGTTGGATTTTCAAACAGAGCCTTTGGAACCTGGTAAAATCTAAGTGTCACTTCTTCCTTAACTGTATAGAATCTATTAGAAGGAATAGTGTTGTATCCATTGTTATCTGAGTTCTTTTTACTACCGGAAATATTTCGAAAATTATTACTTATATTTATTCTATTATTCATAAAATTATAAATTAGTAGATTTCTATTAATATCAATCCGGTTCTTTTCTGACTCTCTCTTAAATCATCTTTATCCATTAACTGACCTTCCAATTTTCCCTTTTTCTAATGCAGAAAGCCCGGCGTACCGGGCCTTCTAAGCTTAAATAACTTTGATTTTCTTTTTAAATGTAAGATCTACATTGATTGGATTATCGTCAATATCTACTAATACTGGTGCTAAATCATCTGAATTAATACACCCTACGCTGCGTGAACCGCCTCCGCCATTCGCCCACCCTTAAGAGCTTCCAAACCATAATAGGTCCTGCCAGGCCAATACGATTGTAGAAATTGCTATTAGTGTAAATATGGAAAAATAAATATAGAATACTTTTGGCAGAGCCAGATCCCTTGATGCTCCCTTATTTGCTTTTCTGCTAAAAAGCACAATAATCATCCTGAATATATTAAAAGCAGTAAATACCCATGCTGCAAGATACAATGCAAGTATTATTGCTTGTGTCGTTCCTGGATAATTAAAACTGCCACCTTTAAATAATGAGGACAGGGGTGAAATATAGATACTGGCAGTAATCCACCAAAGTAGTACCAGAATAATGCATATAGAAATGTATGTTTTCCTGTACGCAAAACCTCTAAGATTTAGAATTGAGTCATT
>SDBU01007813.1_pt1 | contig 12268 bp, 9 predicted proteins | sample 2277071 | NCBI WGS metagenome assembly SDBU01 (sample SAMN10397929, study PRJNA504765) | marine sediment metagenome | isolation source: marine sediment core GS08_GC12, 126 cmbsf | place: Arctic Ocean: Gakkel Ridge, Loki's castle | collected 2008
GCATAGTGCCGCTGGCGGAAAAAGTGCACCTCTTGGAACGGCGCTCGCTCGGGCGGGCCCTGGAGCCAGTAGGCGAAGACCAGCACGGCGGTGAAATCGGCCCCGAAGACCTGCTCCCACTGGGCCAGGCCTTCCACGTCCGGACGGGTGACCCAGTTCTCCCAGGCCCTCGACCCGCCCCGGCGGCCGGGGGCGGAGCGGTCGGGGAACTTCCGCCCCTTCACGTCGGCCAGCAGGTTGGGGCCGCTGTTGGAGTAGACCACAAAATCGAAGTTCTTCAGCCCCGCCCCGGCGAAGATCGCCTTCTTCGCCTCGTCGACGGCCACGTAGGGCCATTCCTTGCCCCGAAGGTAGTCTTCGAACGCGGCCTCATAATGCACGTTGCGGTGTGCCATCGCTGCCTTGCCCCCTCAACCGCCCCACCAGTTCCGCGTGAGGCACTTCCTGCTGCTCGCCACTGGCGAGGTCCTTGACCACCAACTGCTGCGAACGGGTCCACTCGTCTCCCACAATAATGGCCCGGCCGGCCCGGTGGCGGTTCGCCGTCTTGATCTGCTTGCCCAGGCCCTGACGCTTGTAGGAGAATCCGGCGCTCAGCCCGGCTCTTCGCAGCTCGGCCACGATACCCAGGACGACGTCGAACAGGGCCCCGTCGGCGTCGATGACGAAGTTGTCGCACCGTTCGCCGAGGTCGGGCAGCTTGCCGAGTTCGGCCAGCAGAATGCCCAGCACCATGTCGCCCATGCCGAAGCCGGTGGCCCCCACCCTCGGCCCGCCCAGCACTTCCAGCAGGTTGTCGTACCGCCCACCTCCGGCCAAGGCCCGCAGCGAGCCGGCCGCGTCGGAGACCTCGTACACCACTCCGGTGTAATACGCCAGCCCCCGGACCACGTGCAGGTCCAGCCGGCAGTACGGGTCGGCCCCCATGGCCGAGAGGATCCGCATGACCTCGGCGAGCTTCTCGCACTCGGCCGCGACCGCCTCGCCCCCCCCCGCCCGCGCGAGGGCATCTTTCAGCGTCGTGGCGTCCTGGAACCGCCCCACCCGTTCAATTTGCTCGGCCGTCAGGCCGACGCCGACGCACATCTGCTCGAACGCCTCGGGGGCGAGCTTGCTGCGCTTATCGAGAATCGGCAGCATGGCCTCTCGCGACTCGGCCGGCACGCCCACCGCCGCTAAGGCCGCGGCGATCAGCGAACGGCTCGACAGCGACACGGTCACCTCAGCCGGGGAGAGCCCCACCTCGGCCAGCAGGTCGATCAACGTGAAGATGCACTCGGCGTCGGCGATCGCCTCATCGGAGCCGAGCACGTCCACGTTCCACTGGTAGAACTCCCGCCCGCGGCCCTTCTGAGGGTTCTCCGCCCGGCACAGCCGCGGCATGCTGAACCACTTCACGGGGCGAGGCAGCGAGTGGATCTTGGCGTTGACCATCCGCGCCAGCGTCGGCGTGATCTCCGGCCGAATGGCCAGCTCACGCCCGCCGCGATCGGTCAGGCTAAACAACTGGCCGACGATCTCCTCGCCGCTCTTGACGCGGAACAGGTCGAGGTACTCCAGGATCGGCCCGCCGTACTCGGCGAACCCGTTACGCCGCGACACCCGGCGCCAGGCGTCGCACACGTAGTTGTGGGCCGCCATCTGCTCGGGGTAGAAGTCGCGAAAACCCTTGACGCTCTTGATGCTCATCGAACCGGTCCGTTTCCTGTCGATCGGTGGCCGGGGGCGGCGCCTCGGCCGGGCTACTTGGGGGATTCGGCCCCCGCGGCCTTACCCGTGCCGCTGCCGGCGACGACCTTGTGCCGGCGCGACTTTCGGGGCCGCTTGCCGACCTTGTCGGCGCCGAGCACGTCGCGGGCGTATTCGGCCAACTGCTCGGGGTGGGTGAAGAACAACTTGTATTCGTAGTCGCCGCCGTGGTAATCGCAGTTGTCCGCGCCGTACTTGCGGCAGATATCCGGGCGGGTTTCGTACGTGTCGCAGTCGCCGTCTTCGGTAAGATGCCCGCACGGGGTGGCCACGCTGACGTACCAGTCGCCGTCGGAGACGAAGATCGTGACGCCCTCGTGCATGAGGAACCACCGGCACTCGGCGAACGCCTCGGCGTCGGTCGGTTCGTCCAACGGCAGGGCGATGTACCGGCAGCACATGGCCGGGCATCTGTCGCATAGCGATGTCATGGGTCTGCCTTTCTAACCGGCGATTATAGACCACCGCCCCCCCCGATGCCAACTGCCGGGCCGAAAGCCCCCTCCCCCACCCTGCCGGGGCGGGCAATCTCCCCTCGACGCGAGGGGCCCGCGGCGGTAGACTGGGCCGCATGAGCGATCTAGATCCTACCGACGGCGACGCACCGGTTGAGGGTCCGACCCTTGGGGGTCCGGCAGAGCAGCCCTCCCCCGCCGACGACGCCGAGGAAGACGTGTGGGCCGGCAAGCCCACCCTCTGGGCCCATCCCGGCCGGGTGTTCGGCTCGCTGGTGGCGGCCCTGCACCTGGCCATCTTTGCCTGGATCACCGGCTGGGGGTGGCTGGGGTGGGTCAACGGCGGCCTGGTGCCGTTGCTGGCCGCCTGGGCGGCATTCAACTGCCTGTACCCCCGCCTGGCAAAATCCTACCGGCTGACGAGCCAGCGGCTGTTCCTCCGGCGGGGCTGGCTCAGCCAGACCACCGACCAGATCGAACTCATCCGCGTCGATGACATCCGCGTGCGGCGGGGGATGCTCCAACGCCTCCTCGGCGTCGGCGACGTGGTCATCTACAGCACCGACCTGACCGACCACCTGTGCGCGCTCCGCGGCATCCGCAATGCGGCCGACGTGGCCGAAAAGGTCCGCGAGCACACCCGCCGGATGCGGAAAAAATCACTGTTCGTCGAAGGGATCTGATCGGCCTCCCCCCCCCGCTGTGTTGGCCGAAAGCGATGGTTGACACGTGATGGCGAGGGCGTATAATACCGATACGATACGTATCAGGCACGGACTGCATACGGGAGCATCATGGCGCGCAAGCCTCTGGGAAACCGGAAATCCGCTGCCGACCCGACGGGTCGGCCCGGTGGCGTGCGCGCGGCGGCGATTGTAGGCCTTCCCGTTATTGTAGTGTTCGTGCCTTAGAGCTTGGCGGCATCATCGGCCGCGAAGGAGGCTCTGAGGCAGATCATGCTTCGGAGCTTTTTCTTTTGGGGTCGTAAAGGAATCGGCCATGGCGGATGAGAACAGACCCGTCGAAATCTACGACACGACGTTGCGCGACGGCACCCAGAGCGAGGGGGTGAGCCTGTCGTTGGAGGACAAGCTGCTGATCGCCGAGCGGCTGGACATGTTGGGCGTGGACTACATCGAGGGGGGCTACCCGCTTTCCAACCCGAAAGATGCGGCTTTCTTCTCGGCGGCGGCGGAGCGTATCACGGGCGGCGCCAAGATCGCCGCTTTCGGGATGACCCGCCGCCGCGACACCACGGCCGCCGACGACGCCGGCATGCAGACGCTGCTGGCGGCCGAGACGCCGGTGGTCACGATCGTGGGCAAGAGCTGGGGGCTGCACGTCAACGATGTCCTCGGGGTCGATCTCGACGAGAACCTCCGGATGATCGCCGACAGCGTGGCCTTCTGCGTCAGCCATGGGCGGGAGGTGATCTTCGACGCGGAGCACTTCTTCGACGGGTATCGGGCCAACGCCGAGTACGCGATCCGCACGCTTCGCGCCGCTCACGAGGCCGGGGCGTCCCGGCTGGCGTTGTGCGACACCAACGGCGGCTCGCTGCCGGAGACCGTCGGCGAGTGCGTCGACGCGGTCGTCGCCGCCCTGCCGGAGGCGCTGCTGGGCATTCACACCCACAACGACAGCGGCCTGGCGGTGGCCACGTCCCTGGCGGCGGTGGCGCACGGGGCCATGCACGTGCAGGGCACCATCAACGGGCTCGGCGAGCGCACCGGCAACGCCGACCTGACCACGGTGGTGGCCAACCTGCTGCTGAAGTGCAATCGCCGCTGCCTGCGCGAGGGCTCCCTTCGCGGCCTCACCGAGGTCAGCCGGTACGTGTACGAGGTGGCCAACCTCCAGCTATGCGACCACCAGCCTTTCGTCGGCGCCTCGGCCTTCGCCCACAAGGGCGGCATGCACGTGCACGCGGTGCAGCGCAACACGCGAACCTACGAGCACGTGGACCCGGCGGCGGTGGGCAACACGCGGCGCATCCTCATCAGCGAACTGTCCGGGGCGAGCAACATCGCCGCCAAGGCGGGGGACAAGTTCCACATTGCCGACGACCGCGACGCCCAGCGGAAGGTCCTTCGCCGCGTGGTGGCGATGGAGGCCGAGGGCTACCTCTTCGAGACGGCCGAAGCGACGTTCGAGTTGCTGGTCCGCAAGGTTCTCGGCGGGAAGTGGTACCGCAAGCCGTTTTGGAAGCTGGATCACTTCCGCTGCAACATCCTGCGGCACGACGAGCAGGAGGCGATTACCGAGGGCGTGGTCCGCCTGACCGTGGACGGCTCCGACGCCTACACCGTGGACGAGGGCGACGGCCCCGTCAACGCCCTGGACGGGGCGCTGCGAAAGGCCCTGCGCCCGCACTACCCGTGCGTGGACAAGATCCACCTCGACGACTACAAGGTCCGCGTGGTAAACGCCCGGGAGGAGTCGGCGGCGAAGGTCCGCGTGGCCATCCGCTTCCACGATGAGGACCACAGCTTCGGTACCGTCGGGGTCAGCACGAATATCATCGAGGCCTCCTGGTTGGCACTGGTGGATGCCTTCGAATATAAGCTGATCCGCGAAATGGAAGCTGGAGCAGTGAAAGATTGAGATGTCGTATTCAGGCGTCGCCGAGGACAAGGCTGGCAAGGAACGCGAAGCAGGCAACCCAATAGGGTTGTCGATGCAGCGTGAAGCCGCCAGCCGACGCCACAGGCAGCATGAATGCGGCAGATCAAGCTTGAGTTGCTCCAAGAATACGGCCGAGGCAGATTCGGCGACGACGAAGGAATCATGAGCAAAGAACTGGACACCGTCTACAGCCCCAAGGCGTTCGAGGCCGACACGTACCGGCAGTGGCTCGAGGAGGGGTGCTTCCACGCCGCCGACGACGGCGGAGGCAAGGTCTACTCGATCGTCATCCCCCCGCCCAACGTGACCGCCCCGCTGCACGTCGGCCACGCCCTCAACAATACGCTGCAGGACATCCTGATCCGCTGGAAGCGAATGGACGGGCACGCCACGCTGTGGATGCCCGGCACCGACCACGCCGGCATCGCCACGCAGACCGTCGTGGAGAAGCGCATCCTCGCCGAGGAGGGCAAGCGCCGCGGCGACTTCAAGCGGGAGGAATTCGTGGCCCGCGTGCAGGCGTGGAAAGAGCAGTACGAGCGGCAGATCATCGATCAGCTCCAACTGATGGGCTGCTCGTGCGACTGGGACCGCACGCGGTTCACCATGGACGAGATGTGCGCCCGGGCGGTGCGAACGGCGTTCGGCCGGCTCTTCGCCGACGGGCTGATCTACCGCGGCAAGCGCCTGGTGAACTGGGACCCGGCCACCCAAACCGTGCTGGCCGACGACGAGGTCGAGCACGAGACCGTCAAGGGCTTCTTCTGGTATCTGCAGTACCCGCTTCTCGAGCCGGTGCAGATCGACGGGGAGACGATCGAGTCCGTCACGGTGGCGACCACTCGCCCCGAGACGATGCTTGGCGACACGGCCGTGGCCATCAACCCGCGCGACAAGCGGGCCGAGGCGCTGGTGGGCAAGCAGGTCCGCCTGCCGATCGTGGGGCGGATCATCCCGATCATCGCCGACGAGTACGTGGTGGAGCCCGACGCCGACAGTGACGACCCGAAGGCACGGTTCGCCACGGGGTTCCTGAAGGTGACCCCCGCCCACGACCCGAACGACTACGAGATCGGCCAGCGGCACGACTTGGAGATCATCAACGTGATGGCCCCCGACGGGACCATCAGCGACCGCCACGGCTGGGACGACGCGAAGACCCCCGAGGCCCGGCAACTGCTGGGCATGGACCGCTTCGAGGCCCGCAAGGCCATCGTCGAGTGGTTCCGCATCGAGGGCCTGCTGGCCGACGTGCGAGATCACGAACACGAAGTCGGCCACAGCTACCGCTCCCACGTGCCCATCGAGCCGTACCTGTCCGACCAGTGGTACATCGCCGTCACCAAGCCCGTCGACCGCCTGGCCGAGGGGTTCGGCACCGGCGTCATCGACGGCACCGACGTGCCGGTGAACTCGCTGGCGGGGATCGCCCTGGCCCCGCTGCTGGACGGGGCGCTGCGCTTTACCCCCCCGCGGTACGCCAGCACCTACCGCGCCTGGCTGGAGAACCTCCGCGACTGGCCGATCAGCCGGCAACTGTGGTGGGGCCACCGCATCCCCGTCTGGTCGCAGGATCTGACACTCCCCGCCGACGTCGAGCCGGCCCCCTGCCCCGAGCGAGGCCCGAACGCGCAAGTGTGCGCGGCCGTGGATAAGGCGATGGGCGGGCCGTTCGCCGAGCAGCTCGAGGGTCTGGGCCGCTACCACCTCATCGTCAACGAGCACCCCGACGAGGCGACGATGATCCGCACGTACATTTGCCCGGAGGCCGAGAACCCGGCGATGGAGACCAAGCTGGAATCGGCCGGGTGGACGCGGGACCCCGACGTGCTGGATACGTGGTTCAGCTCCGGCCTGTGGCCGATCAGCACCATGGGCTGGCCGGAGGAAACCGACCTGCTGAAAACGTACTACCCCACCAGCGTGCTGTGCACGGCCCGGGAGATCATCACCCTGTGGGTCAGCCGGATGGTCATGTTCGGGCAGTATTTCCGCGGCACCGCCCCCTTCCGCGACGTGTACATCCACGCCATGATCCAGGACGGGCAGGGGCGGAAGATGTCCAAGAGCCTCGGCAACGGCATCGACCCGGTGGACATCATCGACAGCCACGGCGCCGACGCCCTGCGCTTCACGCTGGCGGCCATGACCACCGAGACCCAGGACGTGCGGATGCCCGTCGAGCACGTCAAGCTGCCCGATGGGCGGGAGGTGAACAGTTCGCCCAAGTTCGACCTGGGACGGAACTTCTGCAACAAGCTGTGGAACGCCGCTCGCTTCGCGATGCTGAACATCGAGGGGGCCCCCAGTTGGCAGGACGTCCGCCCCCATGACGACCTCGCCGACACGTGGATTCTCAGCCGGCTGCACTCGACGATCCGTGACGCCACGGCCGCCCTGGCCGGCTTCCGCTTCAGCGAGTTGGCCAACACGCTGTATCGGTTCACCTGGGACGACTTCTGCGACTGGTACCTCGAGATCGCCAAGGGGCGAATTCGCGCTGGGGAGACGGCGCCCAAGGCCATCGTCGCCTGCGTGCTGGACGACCTGCTGCGACTGCTGCACCCGGTGACGCCGTTCGTGACCGAGGCGATCTGGCAGCATTTCAACACCGTGGCGCCGCGGCGCGGCACCGGCGACGCCCGTGCCGAGGACCGGCTGGTGACCGCGGCGTGGCCCCGGGCCCAGGCCGAGTGGATCAGCGAGCCCGCCGAGTTGCGCTTCGCCCTGCTGCAGCAGGTGATCCGCGGCATTCGCGAAGTCCGTTCCGCGCACAACGTGCCTCCCGGGCGGCTGGTCGACGTGAGCATCCGAGCGACGGGGGCCGAGGCGAAGCTGGCCGCCGCCAACGCCGACTTGATCGCCTCGCAGGCCAAGGTCAAGCGGGTCGCGGTCAGTGCCGATGCGGCCAGGCCTGACGCCCGCGCCGCCACCGTCGTCTGCGGGGGCATGTCGATCTTCATCGCCGACGTGGTGGACATCGCCGCCGAACGCGCCCGGTTGACCAAGGAGCGGCAGACCGTCAACAAGGGCATCGCCTCGGCTCGGAGCAAGCTGGGCAACGACCGGTTCCTCTCCAACGCCCCCGCCGCCGTGGTCGACGCCGAACGGAAACGCCTGACCGAGATGGAGGCCCGCCTGGAGACCATCGAGCAGGCGCTGGGCGAACTGTAGAGCCGGCGGCTGTGCGTGCCGCGGTCATCGAGGCCAGCGGCGCCGAGGCTGGCGGACCCTGTAGGGTGTGCAGCGTTCTTCTGCTGCACACCACCGCACACCAACCACGCCGGTGCCTCGCGGAAGGTCGCCTCATGCACCTGGCAGAGAACACGCCCGTCGAGGACGTTGCCCGCCTTCGTTCCGTGTGCAGCACAAGAACGCTGCACACGCTACAGGGCTCCGTTGTGCGTGGCACTCCGGAATCGGGGCATGAACGAAGGGGAAAAAAAGAGCCCCACCCCGGGTGGGATGGGGCATCCCTCCAACCGTTCGAGAGCACCCGTATGCACGGGCCGCCCTCGAGTTGGCCGCGTGGTTGGTCGTCTATTGCTTCGTCCGGGCCAGCAGGTGGTCCGGCCGCATGCGGGCGATCAGGGTCATGGGGACCAGGATGAACAGCATCAGGTACGCCCAGGGCGAAACCCCGACGCTGAAGCCCATCTTGTGCATCTGGGAGAGCATCTCGCCCATCGGCGAGGACTGAGCCACCAGGTGCCAGCCGATAATGAAGGCCATCAGGGCCAGCCAGCATATGGCGAACGGCCAGCCGGCTCCCTTGCCGTCGTGCTTGTAGATCACCCAGATGAGGATAACCGCCAGCAGCAGCCCGCCGGCGAACACGCACGGGCCCCCGGTCATCATCAGGCCCCCGGCCACGATGGCCCCGGCCCCCTTGGGGACGTCGACGTCGGTGAAACCGGGTACGACCTCGGGCGAGCGGCTGGCCTCCCGGATGCCGTCGATCACGGCGTTCATGATTTGCCAGCCTGTCAGCGACTGGCTTTCAGTCTTCTTGGTGAAGGGGTTCTGGGCCGAGGCGGTGAACCAGGGCAGGAACAGAAAGCCGACACACATGCCCAACATCACCAGGCGAACGATCCACCACCCGGCGGGCGGATGACGCACGACCTTCTGCCAGGGCGCCGCGTCCCGTTGGAGGGGCTCCGGCTGCGGCGGGCAGTCCGGCTGTGAAACGGGCGTCCAGGAAATCATCTCGGGGGTGGCCGCCTCGGGGGTGGCCGTCTCGGGTGTGGTCGCCTCGCGTGTGGCCGCCGTTGCAGACCAAGACGTCGGCACCGGGGGGTGCTCTGTCGCCGTGGCCGCCGGCTCGGGAGCCGGCACTGTTGCCGTCGCCACCGGTGCCTCCGAGGAGCCCGTGGCGGGCAATCGCATGGTGGTGCCACAAACCTTGCAGATGAATTCCTGGCCGGACCGATGATCCTCCAGCCGGTAGGCCGAACCGCACTTGCAGCTGATCTCAATCGACATTTGCAGGCTCCAAGGCAAGACGCTGCGCGACAGCCCCACGTAGGCTTCCGCGGTTTCATCGGCCTATTCGGAGGAGGACTTGCGTACAAGGAGGTGGTTTTGGCGGCTTTTAGGGCAGGCCCCCCCCGCCGTGGCCACGCGAGCGTGGGCCTGGTCGTCCCCACCGCTGGCGGGGTGCCATGCTTCTGCTGTTCTGCAGAAGCATGCCCTCACCCAGGGGCCGCAACACGCAGGTAATTGAGCCGGCTATCCAGCGTGGCGGAAGGTGCCAACGCATGCTTCTGCGAGCAGAAGCATGGCACCCGCCGTGGCACCCAAGGCGTTGCAATCAGTGGCGATCCAGGAGCGTCTCAGCAGGCCCCGGTGAGCTTCTCTTGCACGTAGGGGACAACCTCATCGAGGCTTAGGCGATCCTGTGATAACGAGTCGCGGTCGCGGACGGTTACCGTCTGGTCCTCGGCGGTTTGCCCGTCCACGGTCACGCAGAACGGCGTGCCCACCTCATCCTGCCGCCGGTAGCGCCGGCCGACGGCCCCCTTCTCGTCGTAGAAGGCCGTCAGGCCCGCCTGCGTGCAGGCTCGGTAGAGCTTCCGGGCTACCTCGGGCATGCCTTCCTTCTTCACCAGCGGGAACACCGCCACCTTGATCGGCGCCAGGCGGGGATCGAACTTCATCACCAGCCGGTCCTGCAAGACCCCCTTCTCGTCCGGGGCCTGGTCCTCGGTGTAGGCCTCGCACAGGAACGCCAACGCCGCGCGATCGACCCCGGCCGACGGCTCGATGACGTAGGGCACGAACCGCTCCTTGGTCTCATCGTCGTAGTAGCTCATGTCTCGCCCGCTGAACTTGGCGTGCTGGGTGAGGTCGTAGTCGGTGCGGTTGGCGATGCCCTCGAGCTCCGCGATGCCGAACGGGAAGGCGTACTCCACGTCGGCGCACGCCTTGGCGTAGTGGGCCAACTCCTCGCCCTCGTGCTCGCGCAGGCGCAGGTTGTCGCCTTGCAGGCCCAGATCGATGTACCACTGGAACCGCCGGTCCCGCCAGTACGTGTACCATCGATCGGCCTGATCGGCATGGCAGAAGAACTCGATCTCCATCTGCTCGAACTCGCGCGAACGGAAGGTGAAGTTACGCGGGTTGATCTCGTTGCGGAACGACTTGCCGATCTGGGCGATGCCGAACGGCAGCTTCACCCGGGAGGTGTCGAGGACGTTCTTGAAGTTGGCGAAGATGCCCTGGGCGGTCTCGGGGCGGAGGTACGCCAGCGAGGAACTGTCTTCCATCGCACCGACGTACGTCTTGAACATCATGTTGAACTTCCGTGCCGCGGTCAACTCCCCGCCGCACGACGGGCACAGGGCGGTCTCGCCGGCGGGCGTTTTCTCCGCGCTGCACACGTTCCACTCGAGCTCGCCCGCCTGCTTCAGCCGCCGCCGCGTCTTGCTGTTGGCCGAGGCCGCGGCGACCTCCTTGGCCTCTTCGGCGCCGCCGGCTTGCACGGCCGTCGAGAGCAGCTCGTTGTCGCCGGCCCGAGCGACCACCGCGAACACGTGGTCGGCGCGGAACCGCGACTTGCAGCTTTTGCAGTCGGCCATGGGATCGTTGAAGTTGCTGACGTGGCCGGAGGCCTCCCACACCCGCGGGTTCATGATGATGGAGCTGTCCAGCCCCACCATGTCCTCTCGCCGGCGAACGGTGACGTCCCACCAGGCGTCCTTGATGTTGCGCTTCAGCTCCACCCCCAGGGGGCCGTAGTCCCAGCATCCGTTCAGGCCGCCGTAGATCTCACTCGACTGGAAGATAAACCCTCGCCGCTTGCATAGCGAAACGAGCTTCTCCATCAGGTTCTTGCCGCCCTCAGCCATCGATACTCTCCGCTGTGCCGGCCCCACAGACCGGCCGGTGAGGAGGCATCATAGGCGAACGCGCCGGGCAATACAAGAACGCCCGCGCGGGCGCGCGGCCGCCGCCGGCCGGCGTAACCGGTACACGTTACCCAGCTTCCCGAAAACAGGGCATATGCCTTAGAAAAACCGCGATTTTGGCCATTTCACGGTTGTTTGCCACTTCCCAGGACAGGGTCGTTCGGTTATACTAATGGGTGAGAGATTAGCGCCTTGGATTGCCTCAGGAGGTAGTCAATGTTTGGGCGAGCGTGGCAGCATAAACGCAGAGTCTTCTGGTTCATCGTGCTCAGCTTCGCCGCGATGTGCTGAGCCCGGGTACCACCGCGTAGCAATCATCCCCCCCCGCCAGCGGACGTTCCGCGCGAGCCCTCAAGGTGCCAGCCCCCAGGGGACGAATGTGTTTTGCCGGCGGGGCACCGTCAAGCAGATTGGGTGGCACCTTCAAAGGCCGCTTGGGTGGCACCTTCAAAGGCCACTTGGGTGGCACCTTCAAAGGCCGCGAAGCGGGCTTTGTGGGTGTACGCCTCCGGCTTGGCGCCCATCGCTCCGCCCTCGCCCACCCAGCTTGAAGGTGCCACCCGCCGTCCCCTCGGGGCGCGCCCGTGGCTACGATGAAGTCCCCTGCTCTCCTGCTCTAAGTTGCGTGCAATCTCTGTTGCACGCAACCTAGTCCCACTTGAGCGTCATCACGTAGGCCCGGAGCTTCTTGTCCAGTTGTGGGATCGGCTCGCCGGTTACCTCCTCGATGACCTTGGTGGCCGGGATGCCCTTGGCGTGGGCGGCGCGGTACCGGCGGTAGAACTCCTGGAGCTTGCCGAAACGCAAGAGCAGGCCAAACAAGCGCTCGCTGAGATGATCAAGGACCTACAAGAGCGAATGCGCCATAGCCCGCGCTCGCTCACACAACAAGAATCCAGAGATCTGCAGAACCTGGCTTCGCAAACCGGTGACCCTGCGATCGAAGAGAAGACTGACGAATTGGTGGATGAGCCCAACCCCGATCAGGTAGGTGAGAAACTTCAAGACCTCATGTCGCAAGTGGACCCG
>SDBU01007814.1_pt1 | contig 12267 bp, 14 predicted proteins | sample 2277071 | NCBI WGS metagenome assembly SDBU01 (sample SAMN10397929, study PRJNA504765) | marine sediment metagenome | isolation source: marine sediment core GS08_GC12, 126 cmbsf | place: Arctic Ocean: Gakkel Ridge, Loki's castle | collected 2008
CCAGCGTTCTTTTTGGGTTACCGAATCATGAACGATTTCTCCATCGACTTCATTTTGCTCCAGTCGAATCATTGTTAGAAGGGATTCGTGGCATAATTCAACAATGCGGCGGGGAGAGCCTTTGGAATACTCATAGATACAAGTTATTGCAGAATCATTGAACAGTTGCCGGTTCAAGTTTAACCCGGCGCGGATCAGACGGTATTTTATTAATCGCGCCGTATCGTTGTGATTAAGAGGATTGATCACATAACCTAAACCTACCCGGTCATAAAAATTAGGTTGTTTCTTGATTTTAGTAAGCAGTTCCGGCTGACCGAAGATTACCACCTGTAGTAATTTCTGCTTATTTGTTTCGTAATTCAGGAGGGTGCGTAATACTTCCAAGAAAGTTGGGGTAAGCAGTTGTCCTTCATCGATAATCAAGACCGGACTTTTTTCTTCCAGGACACCTAATTTAAACAGATTATTTTGCAGGGCATTTTTACATTCAATTGTTGAATTGGGAATATTCTCCATTTCAAAAACGCGCATTATTCCGGTAACAAATTCATATTCGGATTGAAAATTCGGGTCAAGAATCAGGCGGAATAAATATTTTTCCCTATCAACTTCAAAAGTTTTTAACAGGGTCCTGCTCAGGGTCGTTTTACCGGTGCCGACACTGCCAAGGATTACACTTAAACCACGTTTTAAGCGGATTGCCATTTCAAGGCGCTGAAGGGCTTCTTTATGTTCATGCGACCCATAGAAGAAATCGGGGTCGGGTGTATTAGAAAAAGGTTCCTGGGTTAAACCCAATAATTCAAAATATTCCATCTTTGATTCTCTGTTTAATAACTCTAATTGGTATATGCTTCAAGCGCAGTTTAATAATTTTTTTCAGTTCAACTACTGTATCATCATTAAAATAACGATAGCTGCTACGTTCACTACGGCCTACTTCTTTTATCAGACCGATTCTTAAATAGTAGTTCAGGGTATCGATAGGAAGTCTGGTTTTAGCGGCGAGATCACCAATTAGATAAGTATTCAAACTACCTCCTCAAGTACTCAATGGTTATAGAGTATGGTGCAGAACCATGGAGTAGGTTTGTCCGAAAAAATCCGGATGTACTAATTTTGCTGGGAAAATCCATTATACATTCTTACCTCGGGATGGGAATGTACATCAATAAAAGGCTATTGTCAATATAATTAGTACCGGAACTTCCCCCGAAAAAGACTTTCAGATTGTTATAACATACGATATTAATGAAGATACGGGTCTTGACAAGTGGCAGAGCACTTTTTCCGGGACAAAAACGGAGGAACTCCCGAATTAGTAAAGTAAACAAAACCCAGATTGACTACCACTCGTTATTTATTTCTAAAATCAGGTAAAAAAGACAGATCTAAGGAGGAATAAATTCCAAAAAACAACGGCTACCTGGGGTGAATATGGTATGAATACTCAATAACAAAAAGGAGGCGCAGCAATGACCAATTTGCTAACCTGCAAATTATGAAATAAGTTAAATTATTTACCCGGTTTCACAAAAAGCCAAGGCTGTGAAGCCGTGGCTCTCCATTGCAAAAAGTTACTATTCCTTCCTAAAACCGAAGAGTTGTTTTGTTTGAGGTGCAAATAAATTGCCTTTCTTTTCAAAAAGACACCTTCCTAACTTAAGAATATCCCTATCTTCCTATTAAAATACAGATTACAGGAATTCAGATTCTATTTTTGGGAGAACTCTGGAATAAGTAAATTCTCTTTACGCTTTTCAGAACAATATTTGAAATAAATTTGAAAATGATTAAACTTTGTCCGCTTTTTGGACAGTCAAATGGGGCTGTAGCTCAGTTGGGAGAGTGCGTGAATGGCATTCACGAGGTCGTCGGTTCGATCCCGTCCAGCTCCACTTTGTTTGTAATTTGGTCTATATGGGGTTAGGCTTTTAAACCCCATGGCCTAACCCCCCTTTTTTTCTCATTGAGTTTTTAAAATAACCCTTATTGCACTATACTAAATGGGAGTACGGACGTATAGAATTATGCTCTAAAATAACCTGCTGAAAGTGTAAATTGGTATTATTAATGAATGGTTACTCTTTTTCTGATATAAACCCTGCCTGCCTAAGTCCGCGATTTTCCAAGGCTTGCACTTGGGTATAATACCATTTATTTACTCCAAAGATAGTACAAGATTCTGGTCAGATTGAGGTGAGGATTATTTACTTGTCATTAGCTAACTGTTGTAATTTTACTTGATGAAAATCATTCCAATTGATCCTGCAAAATATGCCAATATCGTCTTTTTTACAGGTGCTGGTATGTCAGCGGAATGCGGCGTTCCAACTTATCGCGGTTCCGGTGGCATTTGGGATAAGTATAACTGGGAAGAAGTTGCTTGTCAGAACGCTTTTGATTCTAATCCGCAAAAAGTGCTGGATTTTCATGAAATACGTCGGAGCCGGCTTCTTAAATGTTATCCCCATAATGGTCACTGGGTCTTAGCGGCACTAGAACAAAATCACCCCGGTATTACGATTGTTACCCAGAATATTGATGGTATGCATCAACGGGCCGGATCAGGAAACGTTATCGAGTTGCACGGCAGTCTCTGGCGTTTACGCTGTACGCTGGATGGTAGAATCGTGTCTGATAGCAATGCTAAGTTCAAGAAAAGAAAATGTGAATGTGGAGCTTGGCTGAGACCGGACATCATCTGGTTTGGTGACCCGCTCGATTCGGAAGTATTTAATCGAGCGCATACCATGATTGAAAAAGCCGATTTATTTGTAATCATCGGTACTTCAGGGATGGTTTGGCCCGCGGCCGGATTTCCAAAAATCGCAGCAGATAAGGGAGCCGAAATCATTGAAATCAACCCTGATGCAATAGATCGATCTATGTATCAACACGCTGTTTATCCTGATAAAGCAGGGACGATAATACCCAAATTATTTCCCAACTTTCATAGAAATTAGTACAATGGTTAAGAAAATTAGGCCTGGTAGTGAAATAGTCTATTCGACTGATCCGGATTTCAAACCTAATGTGTCCCAGGAATCGAATACGCGTTCATTTCCACCAGCAGATCAGTATTTATCGGTCTGCATTGATAAAAAACATCGCCGAGGAAAAACGGTAACACTGGTGAAAGGATTTATTGGCAATGAATCGGAAATGAAAGAACTGGGGAAAGTACTGAAAAAATCCTGCGGAGTAGGTGGATCGGTGAAAAATGGTGAAATCATTATTCAAGGCAGTTTTGTAGATAAAATAGTGAAGTTATTAGTTGGGACAGGCTATCACATAAAATAGATGCAGAAAGTAACTCAGGGAGAAAATTCAACTGAAATTTCGACCGAATTTGTTGTTGATATTCAGGTACAGACCAGGATATTTTTAATGATTAAAATAATTACTTGATAACAGGGAATGAATGATTAAAAAGGAGTTTTTTCATGAAAAATAGTTGGAGAGAAATATTATTTGAAAAACGATATCCACTATGGATTTTACTACTGATCACTACAATCTATTCAATAATATTCATGATCGTGGCGTATCCATTAGCCTGATTGTTAATAAATCTACTAGAAATTGCTATACGCTTGGAACTTATTGGCTGGAAAAGGATAGACAGTACTTATGAAAAAATATATATTATTGATTGTTGTACTTTTCGGTTATTACGGTTGTGGTAGCTACTCCACCGGCTCAAAAGGGGAGGTCACTTTTATTGTTACAGCCAATGTGCACGGGCAGCTCGATCCCTGTGGCTGAAAGAACCGCATTGGCGGTCTGTCAAGAAAATATACCTACCTTTCTCAATTGCGTGAACAGGGCAAAAACCTGGTTGTCCTCGATGCAGGTGACGCACTATTTAGTCCAAAGGCTATAAAAGCATCCCGGTCCAAGAGTAATTTATTAAAGGCTAAAACTATCGTCCAGGGTTATGAACGTATCGGATGCGATGCATTTAATGTTGGTACCCACGATCTGGCACTGGGCTTTAAATTTATTGATTCTTTACAGGCATCAACAAACCTCCCTTTTATATCTGCCAATATTGCAGAAAAAGAATCCGGTGACTTAGCATTTAAACCCTATATAATTATCAAAAAAGGCGGATTAAAAATTGGGGTAATCGGATTGACGGATAAAATTCCGTCGATAGCCACAGAGCTTAGGATCCTGGACTATAAAAAAACCGGTGTGGAATACATTACAAAATTGCAGCCACAAGTCGATATTTTAGTAATGTTAGTAAATGCCAATCGGCAAGACTATGAAAATTTGAAGGTCGAATTTAATGCTGCCGATTATATTTTTGTCAGTCGGTACACCGGCCGAACCTATCCCTCGTCACATCAGTTGGAAGAGGGACCTTTACTTTATTCTGTAGGCGTTCAGGGAAAATGGGTAGCTGAAATTGATTTGTCGATCGTCGATCCTCGTATGCCCATTGTCGATATTTCACAAAGTCAGGCGGATGTTAAAACCATTGAAAAACGATTCAAATCCTTGAAACAACGTAATCCTGATAAAAAGCTGGAAGATATATATGCTGATAAACCAAATGTGCTAAAAATCATAAAAGATTACCGGACCAAGCAGGAAAAAGCGGAAAAAATATTAGCGAACGCCGTGAACCGGAGCGAATTTAGATTAACCGCCTTGGATAAAAAAATAGCTGATGATCCTGAGCTGCATAAATTGGTGAAAGAAACTTTATCTGAATGTAAAAAATTAGATAGAATTATCAGTCAAACCCTCAAGAAAGTAAGAAATCAACCTTAATAAAACAAATGGCTTACGACAAAGTTATTAAGCAAATAGTTTTTTTAATAGTGTCAGCTATAATTATTGGAGTTGGCTTTAATTTTATCCGATCTAATTCAATACCGCTGATTGCCAAAGAATTGCCGATAGTATATCAACTGCCTATTAATAGCGGTGAGCCAGTATTAATAGGTATTACGACTGAGCAGGCTCTATCATTACATAAAAATGGTGTTGTATTTGTGGATGCGCGTGAGCCTGAATACTACCATGAAGGTCATATTGCCGGAGCCTGGAATATCAGTTCCCCTTTGGAGTTGGCGTTTAAATTGGATTCACTGCAGGGGAAAACCGGTTCGATAGTTACCTATTGCGGTGAAGCTGATTGTGGTTCTAGCGAAGATTTAGCTTATACATTGCAAGAGATGGGATTCACGAAATTGTATATTTATAAGGGTGGCTGGCTGGATTGGGTTAGAACCGGATTGCCTGTAGAATGAAAAATACCACCGCTATTAATAACACAGTTGTAATCCTGGCTAGAATTATCCTGGGGTGCATTCTCATCTATTCCAGTTTCGATAAAATTGCCGAACCGCTCCAATTTGCCCGGGATATACGGAATTATACTATACCAACCATGGGCTTTGAGAATTTAATGGCCATGATATTGCCGTGGTTGGAATTGTTAACCGGATTGGCCTTGATTTTTGGATTTATGGTTGATGGCGCAGCCTGGATAATTTCTCTGATGATGGTGATGTTTATTGTCGCTATCAGCCAGGCTGTCATCAGAGGAATTGACATCGAGTGCGGTTGTGGGTTGAAGGCCGGGGAAATGGTTGGTATTCCAAAAATTATAGAGGATTCTTTCTATTTGCTACTTTCAATTCTTATCATTATCAGGAAACGGCGGAGATTAGAAATATTCCCCAAATCCCTTTGATCGAGTTTTATATAATTATTAATTTCAGCAGCTTTTTATATCAGGAGAAATTGCGAGAGTAGCTCAGTTGGTAGAGCGCAACCTTGCCAAGGTTGATGTCGCGGGTCCGAGTCCCGTCTCTCGCTCAAGGAATACCGCGGGTCCTCCCGACGAGTCGGGACGTCTCTCGCTCAAGGAATACCGCGGGTCCTCCCGACGAGTCGGGACGTCTCTCGCTCAAACAGCCCCGATAATGGGGCTTTTATTTATGTTTCATACTTACATTTTATATTCAATAAGGCTTGATCGATATTATGTCGGACATACTGGCGATTTACCAACCCGAGTAAAAAGGCATAATCAAGGGTTGACTCGCTCGACAAAAGGTGGAATTCCCTGGCAGTTGGTGTACGAGGAAAACTTTTTATCAAGATCTGAGGCCATGCATAGGGAGTATATAATTAAGAAATGGAAGAGTCGTAAGCTGATTGAAGAATTAATATATGGATTGAAAAGTAACTAAAAGGATGTCGCGGATCCTCCCGACGAGTCGGGACGTCTCTCGCTCAATCAGCCCCCTTAACGGGGCTTTTTTTGAGATGCCAGACCGCTGTGTGACGTGATATAACCCCGATATCGGTTACAACATTCTGTGCCGTAACCGGTAAATCGGACAGCATCTCATCGCTACACCTGTGATCAAAATCATGTCCCCATATACAGTAGCGGTATTAGTATCATTTGATTTCTATTCCTAAATTCCCGAACAATTCAAAAGAATTCAACTAATTGTTGAAGGAGTAATCATGCAACGCAACCTGTATTTATTCGGCTTAATCTTTGTTTTTCTGCTAAATTTGGGTTTTGCCGGCAGTCCCGCTGATAATCATGTCATTCGCATTGGTTATTATATGCCGGATGCCGCCAAGAACGGGATAATTCTGGGTTACCAGTTGGGTAAAACCGTCGATGACCGTGTATCATTCGGTCTTAGTACGGACCTGTATTTTAAAAGTTACACCAAGGAAACCGAAGTAGCGTCGGACTCAACTTTTTCCGGCCAAGTCGTTACTATACAGCGCGAAGTTGACTTTTCCTCGTGGATGCTGCCGGTTCAGGCCAATGTAATCGTCAACATGCCCATTGACGTTTCCGGTATGAATCCCTATCTCGGCGGCGGTCTGGGATTCGCGATGTTGCTGAACCGTGAGGTAAATTATATCAACGATGATACCGATATGCGCTTTTTCTCGGCCTTTATCTGGAATATTTCCGGGGGTCTTAATTATGAACTGGGATCCAATTCGGCGGCGCGGTTTGAACTGTTCTATAACCGGGCTGTAATGAAAGGTTCGCGGGGTAAAACCGAGGCTGGTTTTCCCACCTATGATGAGTTGAATATGTCGGGCCTGGGAATCCGGATTGGTCTGGTAATGGAATTATAGGTATCTAATTATTTGAATAGAATCACGCTTGTAAAAGGGGATATCACCCGCCAAAGGGTAGACGCCATCGTTAATGCCGCTAACAACAGTCTGCTGGGTGGCGGTGGCGTTGATGGAGCTATTCATCGCGTAGCGGGACCGGGATTATTAAAGGAATGTCGCACTATTGGTGGCTGCCCTACCGGGGAAGCGCGGATTTCACTGGGCTATAACTTACCAGCGCGATATGTAATTCATACAGTAGGACCTGCCTGGCAGGGTGGTAAATCAGGTGAACCGGAATTATTGCAGAATTGCTATCGGAGCAGTCTGGCTATTGCCGAAAATCACCAGTTGAAATCTATCGCCTTTCCTTCGATCAGCACCGGAGTATACGGCTATCCTTTGGAATTGGCTATTCCAATTGCTCTGAAAGAAATCACAGAATTCCTGAAAAAGCATTCCAGCCTAAAGCGGGTAATCATCGTAGGCTTTGATTCAATTGTATTTGATAGTTACTCGCAAAGTCTAAATGTATTAAAATCAGACAGCGCATAGCACGCATTTGCAGCTCTTTTGTAGCAAATTTTGGTAAGGAATCCGAAAAATCCCAGTAGCATGCATAGCAATAATATAACCAGAATCATTGGAATTATGAGCCAGAAGGGTGGAGTTGGAAAAACAACTTCCACGATGAACATCGGTGATGGTTTGTTTCGACGCGGAAGAAAAGTATTACTGATAGATTTAGATCCCCAAGCTCATTTGACAACTGCCATGGGTTTTGCCCCGCCATTTTATAAAACGATTTATGATGTTTTAGATGATCAAGCGCCAGTACAAGATGCTATTTTAAATCGCAATGGACTGCATTTACTTCCTTCCGAACATCAATTAGCTACTGCCGAGTCAGAATTACCGAAAATCAGTAAATACCAGTATACTCTCAAGAATAAAATGGCAGCAGTGGTACATAATTATGACTATATTATTGTCGATTGCACACCTTCGCTGGGATCATTGTTTATTAATGCATTTGTTTTTGTAAATGAGGTCTTCATTCCCGTCCAGGTGGAATGGTTGGCAATCAAAGGTGTAGCCACCATATTAAATGTATTCGAAGCTGGAAAAAAATACGGTTTAAATGACGATTTGGAAGTAACTGGAGTGATTGCCACTATGTATGATGGGCGTAAAATCCTCAACCGTGAGATGATAAATCATATCAATGAACTTTTTGGGAATAAGGTATTCAAAACCTTTATTAGAGATAATGTCTCCTTAGCTGAGTCACCAAGTCTGGGGCAGACAATTTTCGAATATCTTTACAATTGCCATGGATCGCAGGATTACAGAAGTCTCGTCAGTGAAATTCTGAAGATGGAAGATGATCTGCTTGAAAAGGAACATGAAAAAGCTTCTTACCATAGCTTCTTTTCTGCTTTTAAATCAAAAGATAAATAATTAAAAAATTTACCTGAAACAAATAATGGAAATTCTGATACGTAATTGTGGTGTGGTAAATCCTTTATTTTTTATTAACTTTGATTAATGAAAATATTCGCTCCTGATCAATGACTGTACTGATACTGTATTTTTGCCTGGCGCTGACCATTTCGTTTATTTGTTCACTTCTGGAATCTGTTTTACTCAGTGTAACACATACCCATATTGCAGTCCTTATCAAGGATAAACGTAAAGCTGGCTTCCGTTTAAAAAATCTGAAAGGTACAATCAGCCGTCCTTTAGCCGCGATTCTTACATTGAATACTATTGCCAACACGGTTGGTGCTGCAGGAGTAGGCGCTCAGGCACTGAAATTATATGGAAACAAATGGGTAGCTATAGCTACGGCAATCCTTACTTTATCGATTTTAATCTTATCTGAAATTATTCCTAAAACATTAGGTGCGGTATACTGGAAACGATTATCTGCTTTTTCAGCCATAACTATCCAGGGATTGATTTATTTTACCTACCCCTTTGTGTGGCTTCTGGAAGCTATCAGTCATATCCTTACTCCAGCCAAACCAGAAGGGCAGATAACCCGTGAAGAAATGGTGGTTATGGCGGAACTGGGTGAAGTTGAAGGGACAATCCAGGAGAAGGAAACCCATCTGATCGAGAATATTTTAAAATTGAATATGATTTTGGCTGAAGAAGTACTCACGCCGCGGTCAGTGATATTCGCTTTTCAGAAGGATAAAACGGTGGGTGAGGTGATGGATGAAAATCCGGAAGTTATTTTTTCACGGATTCCGATTTATTCGACTAGCCTGGATGATATTGTAGGTATAATTCACCGTTATGATTTACAAAATAAATATTCGGAAGATGATTTTGGAGCTACCATGGAGTCATTTATGACTCCGGTAGATACTGTTATAGTTACCGAATCTGTGGCCTCAATATTGGATAAATTCATCCAAAAACGTGAACATATTTTCATCGTTAAAGATGAATTTGGTGGAACTGAGGGCATTATTTCGCTGGAGGATGCGATTGAAACTTTGTTGGGTGTGGAAATTGTGGATGAATTCGATTCGGTAGCCGATATGCGCAAATTTGCCCGGGAAAAATGGCACGAAAAAGAACAGGCAGCAAAAAAGAACAATTCCTGATATTTGAGTTAATTGATGAATCGGGTTAAGTGAACTGCCCAAAAATGTTAAGAATTAAACTGTTTAGCTTATTTGTATTTGTAATGATTTCCTGTCTACCGGCGCAATCTGTTACCAATATCAGGTATTATTTAACTGAATTTGATTTCCTCAGCGGTTATTCCGTACCGCAATCCGCGACGATTGGTAAGTTCCACTTCAGAATCGAATATGATCGACTGCAGCGTGTTGTGGTAAAAGATTGGCGTGATTCCGGCGGTGAACGTATTAAATCCGAGCGCTTCTACTATCAGACCGAAACGTTATCTCCAATCGAAAAGAAGATTTATGATTCCCACGACCGATTAATAGAATTCGCTATTTACGGTAAAGATTCATTGTCAACATTATTCGCGGAATATACTTTTAAGGCGAACCTGGCAAAGGATTGGGATGATCGTTTTACTGTTATTTATTATAGCAACTTAAAAGCAGATTCATGTCATTTTAGTACTGCCGATGGTCAAATATATGGCCGAATAATCTACCGCTATGATAAGCATGGGAGGATGGTTTCTCAGGTTTGGGAAGATCTGGTTGCTAAGAAAGTCGTTCGTAAATGGGTGGTTATCTATGATTCCGCAACCGGAATTACCAGAACGGTCGAGACGGATGCAAATGGTCACATTGTGTCTGATTTTCGATTACGAGCTGACGGGGCGGAAGAGGCATTTGTATTTTTATCTCCTGACAATCCCTGTGCGATTATGCATATGGATATATCCTATCGTTTATATACTGATTTGGAATCGGGTCATTTAACCTGGGAGTGGATCGGTGGCAGCGAAGATATATTAGCTACTCATACATATAATTTATATGGTGTGGATCTGCTAAAAGGCGATCATATTATTGATCTTGGTGAAATCGATGATTTGTCTGAAAATGCCTTTTACCGACTTTCAGCACAGGGAAAAACAAGACCGGGAAATGAAATGGTGCCAACCTACGTCGATTCATTATGGATCGATGTGACACCGGCAGATTTAACCTTAAGGATTATCCCCAATAGTGTACGTCCGCAGGTGGCTTTTACAGCCAGTGAGCCGTTAGCTTTTGCTGAGCTTATCTACTCGGCCAGAGGAGGTACTGAAATAATCATACCATTCACAATCGAAGAATCAGCATTAATTGACGATAGTTTATTTATTCCCATAGGACAGACAGTCCTCGACAGTAATGTAAATTACTCAGCCGTCCTAAAAGCCCAGGACCTGGCAGGGAACTGGTCTATCTCGCCTACTTTTACCGGCCTGCGATTCGATTCTCGTCCTCCTGGACTCACAATTGTGAAGCCTGTTGTGAGCGATTATGTGAATGATCCTGATATTATTTTTTCCAGTGATGAAGCATTATTCTCACTGACGGCCATTTGGGAATGGAGCGGGGGTTTATTGGATACCTTAGAATTGCACAGCAGAACAGTTACGACTTTATCGTGGACCTCGTCCGAATTAGATACTTTGGTATTTACCTCAATAACTTTGCAGGACAGCGCCGTTTATAAATTAAAAATCAAGGCTACTGACCTTACCGGCAATCATTCTGATTGGATAACTATCGATCCGGTTCATTACGATATAACGGCACCGGTATTAACGTCTATCTTTCCTTATAATGATGCTGTAATTCAAGAAAATTCGGTTTCCTATGTATTTAATGAACCATTAAGCTATGCCGAATACCGCTGGAAACCGGTGGCTGGTAGGGATACGGTAAAATACCATATTATACCTTTGGTCGGTTTCGAATTAACACCGGAAAAAAAGATACACATCAAGTTAGCTAATAGTCCTGATTTAATTACCGGAGCACGTTATAATGTGACCTTAACCGGCAATGACCGCGCTGGAAATAAAGGAAACATCATACTTTTAGAAAATGTTTTGTATGATCCATCGGTTGAATAGTTTGAATGAAATATGAAATATTAGAATTCGGTTTTTGTATTCAATTGCCAGGCCGTTAAATTCCGCGGCTGTATTTGTAAACATTTACAATAGAAAAAGGATTTATTATGGCTAAAAATGTCGGTGGGTTTGCCCAAAAAGCAGCCCGCAGTCGTCAAAAACGTGATTATTCAGTTGTTAAATATGTGAAAAGTATCAAGTCTGAGAAGTCTGGTAACTGGCGCTTCCAGGAACAGATTATCCGTGTCAATGATGGAGAAACCATAGCTGCGGCTCTAAAACGCGTCGACTTGGAATTACATCCGGCTCCGGAGAAAATACCGGTAATTCAACCGGAAGTTGCTGTAGCTCCAGTCGAGGAAAAACCAACGGAAGAATCCGTTGTTGAGGCGGTCGAAGCCGAAACCGAACTTGAGACAGTTACTGCTGAATCCGAGCAACCGGCAACCGAAGATAAAACGGAATAATTACCCCTTTCATTTATCCGCCTACGCAGAAAACCATCCCGACTGGTCGGGATGGATGAATGCGTGCAGAATCGTCCAAAAATGAAATATTATTGCTACGGCGGATGTCGC
>SDBU01007815.1_pt1 | contig 12265 bp, 18 predicted proteins | sample 2277071 | NCBI WGS metagenome assembly SDBU01 (sample SAMN10397929, study PRJNA504765) | marine sediment metagenome | isolation source: marine sediment core GS08_GC12, 126 cmbsf | place: Arctic Ocean: Gakkel Ridge, Loki's castle | collected 2008
GGATATAGGTATCATGGTCGGGTTAAAGCTTTAGCCGATGCAGCTAGAGAGGCAGGATTGCAATTTTAAGCTATGGAGCAACGAGAAGGAATAGAGACTGAGGAAGTAACCCTAAGCGAGAAGCTGGTCTACGTAAACCGTGTTACCAAGGTAGTGAAGGGGGGGAGGCACTTTAGATTCAGCGCCCTAGTAGTAGTGGGTGATGGCAATGGTCGGGTGGGGGTTGGGATGGGTAAAGCAAATGAGGTCGCTCGAGCAATTCAGAAGGCTGGGGTTGTGGCTAGGAAAGATTTAATCCAGGTTCCCCTTAAAGGAACCACTATTCCCCATGAGATATTGGCTAAGTTTGGGGCAGCAAAGGTTCTGCTTAAACCAGCATCGTTGGGCACTGGTGTGATCGCTGGTAGCAGCGTTCGTGCTGTGCTCGAAGTAGTTGGGGTGAAGGATGTTCTTACTAAGTCTTTAGGCAGCTCCAACCCTATAAACTTAGTCAAAGCAACAATGCTCGCTCTAGGGCAATTAAGGGAACCTGAGAAGGTATTGGCACAGCGCAAGGCATCGCCTGGCATAAGGGGATTAGATAGAGTTGGCTAAGCTATATATTACCTTGATTAAGAGTAGCATTGGTTATTCTAAAGACCAGAGAGGGACCCTCGAGGCTCTGGGATTGCGCCACCTGCACCAGAGTGTGGAACACGAGGATTCGAAATCAATCCGCGGCATGCTAAACAAGGTAAGGCATCTGGTTGAAGTGGAGGGGAAAGAATAGTGATGAGGCAATACGAGCTTTCTCCGGCTCCAGGTTCAAAGCACTGCCGTAAGCGTGTTGGACATGGGCTGGGAAGTGGTCATGGCAGATATTCAGGGAAGGGTATTAAGGGGCAGAAATCGAGAAGTGGTGTGCACCTACCGCCTTACTTTGAAGGGGGACAATTACCCCTGGTAAAGCGTCTACCACGCAAGCGTGGTTTCGTCAATATCTTTAAGGTGGAATACTCAGTTGTTAATGTCGGCAAGCTTAATAGGTTTGAGCCCAAGAGCATAGTGAGCCGGTATGAGTTGCTCGCCCTAAGGCTAATCAGCTCAGCTAGGAAACCGGTGAAAATTTTGAGTCACGGCAATATAGATCGCCCCCTGGTGGTGAAAGCTAATAAATTCTCAGCTGCTGCCAAAGCAAAGATCGAAGCCGCAGGGGGTGTAGTAGAGGAAGTAGGTGCAGAGAAGGCAAGCTAGACCAAGGCTTATCCAAGCCATGATAGATGCTATGACTCTGCCTGATCTGAGGCGGAGGATACTCTTCACCTTTGGGATATTGGTGGTTTTTCGTTTCATAGCTCATGTCCCTGTCCCCGGGGTCGACCTTGATGCATTGAGAACCCTTTTCGAAGCGAATCCGCTATTGAGCATGCTTGATATCTTCAGTGGTGGCGCACTGCGTCAGTTTAGCATTGCTGCTCTGGGGATATATCCCTACATTACTGCCTCCATTGTTATGCAACTATTGGTGCCAGTTATCCCTCGGTTGCAAGCCCTCTCCAGGGAGGGTGAAGCGGGAAGAAATAAGATCAACCTCTATACCCATTGGTTGGTCCTCCCTCTAGCTGTCCTTCAGGGCTATGGGCAGTTAGTTCTCTTGCAGCGGGCTGACCCACCGGTTATTGCTCAAGTGGGACCATTGTCTACAGTGGCTATAATCCTGACTCTAGCGGCCGGGACGATGTTTCTGGTCTGGCTAGGTGAACGTATCACTGAGCGAGGCATTGGTAACGGCATCTCCATAATAATCGTTGGGGGGATTCTTGCTGGCTTGTGGGGCAATGTAAGCCGTATCTACGCTACATCTATAGATGTAGGAAGTTTCATACAAAGCTTGTTAGTACTTGGACTGTTTGCTCTAGCCATCATTGTGCTGATAGTATTCGTTACTCAAGCAAATCGCCGTATCCCGGTGCAATATGCAAGGAGCGTATTCCGCAGCGGGCGGGTGTATCGTCAGTCAAGTTCAACCCACATTCCCCTAAGGGTGAACATGGCTGGAATGATACCACTCATTTTTGCTATGTCGGTGATAGTTCTTCCTGGAGTTATAGCCAGCTATATTGGGGGAGGTGCAGCCGATTTTATCACACGCTGGCTTGGTGTTGAAAGCTGGCTCTACTGGTTGCTCTTCTTCTTGCTTGTAATTGGCTTCACTTTTTTCTATACTATGGTGATATTTGAGCAGATGAATCTACCAGATACGCTACAAAAACAGGGCGGATTTATCCCCGGCATCCGTCCCGGGCGCACTACTAGCGTATATCTAAACCGTGTGATAACCCATCTCACTTGGGCGGGCGCTCTCTTTCTTGCTTTTGTAGCTATTTCACCTTTCTTTACACAGTGGATACCTGGGGCTGGTGTTCCGCAGGCAGGTTTTATGATACTCTCCAGTGCTGGTTTGTTAATTGTAGTTGGTGTGACTTTGGACACTATGAAACAACTGGAGGCACAATTATTGATGCGTCGCTATGAAGGATTCCTCAAGTAAACAAATGAGAAACGCAAATTATGGTTGGCGAATCATCTTGTTAGGGGCTCCTGGTGCTGGTAAGGGGACACAGGCAGCTTTGCTGAGTCAAAAGCTCGGTTTAGCCCATATACCATCGGGAGAACTTTTTCGAAAGGCTCAAAACGAAGGCTCAGATTTGGGGCTTCTTGCCAAGTCCTATATGGAGAAAGGACTCCTTGTTCCCGACGAAATTGTCATCGGCATGATATCGGAGCATATTGCTGCTTCTGATTATAGCAAAGGTTTTATCTTGGACGGTTTCCCTAGAACACTGAAGCAGGCTGAAGCCTTGGACAAGGCACTGGAGGGCGATAATAAGGCTATTGACCAGGTGATATATATCAAGGTTTCCTCCCAGGAGCTTATCCGTCGTCTCAGCGGGCGTTGGATTTGTGGGCAATGTCAGGCGCCTTATCACCTGGTTACCTCCCCAACCAAGATAGCTGGCAAGTGTGACCGATGTGGTGGTGAGCTTTACCAACGTCCTGATGATTCTGAAGGGACGGTCAAAAAAAGATTAGAGGTCTATTTCACCCAGACCTTGCCCCTTATTGACTACTATAGGCGAGGTGGGAAGCTTGTGGAGATAAATGGGGATCAAGGTGTGGCTGAGGTGAGTGAGGAGCTAGTTTCGGTGCTTCACTAGAGATGGGTATAATTATTAAATCTCCTCAAGAGATTGCTATTATGCGGCAAGCAGGGAGGATTGTAGCTATAGTGCTTGAAACACTAGCTGAAGAGATTAGCCCTGGAATAAAGACACAACAGCTTGAGGCTATCTGTGTTCAAGAATTAGCTAGGCACAAAGCGAAGGCTTCTTTTAAGGGATATCGCGGATTTCCAGCTCATCTTTGCGTCTCGGTCAATGATGAGGTAGTTCATGGCATCCCTGGGGAAAGGGTGATAAGTGAAGGTGATATAGTATCCTTGGATGTAGGAGCAATCTTTCAAGGCTTCCAAGGTGATGCTGCGATTACGGTGGGAGTGGGGAAGATTAGTCCCCAGGCAAAGCAGCTTTTGGAGGTTACCCAGGGGGCTCTTATGGCTGGTATCGCTGCTGCCAGGTGCAAGGCGCATCTAGGGGATGTGTCGGCTGCAATCCAGCTTTATGTAGAATCCAAAGGCTTTTCAGTGGTGCGTGAGTATACTGGTCACGGCATCGGAAGGGAGATGCACGAGGAGCCCCAGATTCCTAATTTTGGGTTTTTAGGTCAGGGTCCCTTGCTTCAAAAGGGGATGACTTTGGCTCTTGAGCCAATGGTTAATGCCGGGGGATGGCATACCAAGGTAAGCGATAATGATTGGACAGTTACTACCGCTGACGGCAGCCTCTCAGCTCACTTCGAGCATACCATTGTCATCACCGATGGTGAGCCTGAGATCCTTACCAGGCTATAGAAGTAGAGATGGATATATAGTATTATATGGCTAAGAAGGATAAAATAGAGGTCGAAGGGAAGGTTATTGAGTGTTTACCTAATGCTATGTTTCGTGTTGAATTGCCTAATGGGCATAGGGTGCTGGCTCATCTATCGGGCAGGATGCGGATTCATTATATCAAGATTTTACCCAGTGATACGGTGCTGGTCGAGCTTTCACCCTATGACTTAACCAGAGGCAGGATTACCTACCGTTTCAAGTAACTTTTGGGGAAGGATATGAAGGTTCAAGCTTCAGTTAAGAGACGATGCCAAAAGTGCAAGATTGTAAAGCGCAAAGGCGTGGTAAGGGTCATTTGTTCTAATCCTAAGCACAAGCAAAGACAAGGATGAGGGGGTAAAGATGGCGCGTATCGCTGGCGTGGACATTCCTAGGGATAAACGAGTTGAGATAGGGCTGAGGTATATTTATGGGATTGGACCCACCTTAAGCAAGAAGATACTGGCTCAAACTAGTATTAACCTTGATACGAAGGTGAAGGAGCTAAGTGAAGCGGAAATTAGCCGTCTTCGTGAGCTTATTGACAAGGAATATATAGTGGAAGGGGAGCTAAGGAAGGAGACAAGCCTTAATATTAAAAGGCTTACAGAAATTGGTTGCTACCGGGGGCTTAGACATCGCCACCGACTGCCAGTTCGAGGGCAGCGCACTCAAACCAATGCTCGCACTAAACGAGGACCTCGCCAGACGGTCGCTGGCAGAGGAAGACGCCGCGGCGTAGCTAAGAAGTAGGAGAGATGGCAGTAAAGAAAAAGAGGGCTCCAAGAAGAAGAGAGCGGAAGAATATTCCCCAGGGGAGAGCTTACATTCATTCCACTTTCAACAATGTTATTATTACCCTTACAGACCAGCTTGGCAATGTTATTGCTTGGGGAAGCTCTGGAACGGCTGGATTTAAAGGTTCACGCAAAGGCACCCCCTACACTGCTCAATTGGCATCCCAGGGAGCGGCTCGAAAGGCTATGGAGCATGGGATGCGCCAAGTTGATGTTTATGTAAAGGGTCCCGGGTCTGGGAGAGAGGCTGCTATTCGTTCACTTCAAGCTGCTGGGCTTAATATCACCAGCATTAGAGATGTGACCCCTGTTCCACATAATGGATGCCGCGCTCCCAAGAGAAGGAGGGTATAAAGCCAATGGCTCGGTATACTGGACCGGTTTGCCGATTGTGCCGCCGTATGGGGGAAAAGTTAATGCTCAAAGGGGATAGGTGTGCTACCCCAAGATGTCCCCTGGAGAGGCAGGCTACCCCTCCAGGGAAGAGGTTTACTAAGCGCCGCTATAAAGTTTCAGATTACGGGCTGAGACTTCGGGAGAAACAAAAGGCTAGATACTCCTACGGGATTATGGAGAGGCAATTCCGCCGATTCTTCACTGAAGCTGAAAGAATCCCTGGGGTCACCGGAGATAACCTGATAAGGTTACTGGAAAGACGACTTGATAACGTAGTTTATCGCTTAAATTTCGCTGACTCTCGAAATCAAGCCAGACAATTAGTGCAGCATGGTCACTTTAAGGTTAATGGGCATAAAGTCGATATCCCCTCCTACTTGGTCAAGCCAGGGGATATTATCACTTGGGGAAAAAGGAGCGGGGAGCCTTATAGGAAGGCAACTCAAGAAATTGGTTCTAAACCTGTTCCAAGCTGGCTGAGCTTGGATAATCAAAACCTCTCTGGTCAGGTATTAACGCTCCCTATCCCTAAGGAAGTTGAGGCTAAGTTCGACATGAAGAAGATCATAGAGTATTATTCCCGATAGGAGTTGAAGAGGAGAAGAGTTTGCCACACTTGCTAATACCGAAAATAGAATGCGTTGAGACTCAGGGTAAATTTGGGCGCTTTGTTGCCGAACCTTTAAGTAGGGGATTTGGCATTACCCTGGGCAATTCCTTAAGGAGGGTGCTCTTAAGTTCTCTCCCAGGGGCTGCGGTAAATTGGGTCAGAATTGAGGGGCTACAACATGAGTTCTCCACCATTCCCCATGTAAAAGAGGATGTTATGGAGTTCTTGCTAAATGTAAAGTCTTTAAGGCTTCGCCCTTTAACTAATCGACCAGGGAAGCTATACCTCGAGGCAGTGGGAGAGAGGCGTGTTTGTGCCGCTGATATTAAGCCCTCGGCGGATTTCGATATTGCTAACCCAGAGCTACATCTGGCTACTCTCGATTCAGCTGAGGCTAGGCTTTATGTAGAGTTTAATGTAGAGTTGGGGAAGGGCTATGTGCCAGCTACTCATGGCAATGGTTCCATCGGGATGATCCTTGTTGATGCCATTTTTACCCCGGTGCACAAGGTCGATTACTCAGTTGAACCAACACGCATCGGTCAACAACCAGAGTATGAGCAACCTGAGAGGCTCATCCTTAATGTTTGGACCGATGGGACCATCTCAGCGAGTGAGGCACTTACTCAGGGTGCCAAGATATTAATGGAGCAACTCTCCCCGTTTACTTCCCTATTCCCAGCTCCCAGGGAGGAAATTGAAGAGCGGCTGGCTGGTATCTCTATATCTTCTGAGGAATATAATCTGCCCCTGGAACGAATTGGGCTCTCACCACGCACCTTCAACTGCCTTAGGAGGAACAATTTCACTAAACTAGGGGAGCTGCTGGAGAGGAGTGAAGAGGAACTCCTATCGTTAAGGAAAATGGGGCAGAAGTCACTGGAGGAAATCAAGCAATGTCTCGAACAATTAGGTTTTACTCTTAGCTCCAAGGAGAAGACGGAGCAGAAAATAACTCAGCCTCCTCCTGAAATCGAGCCAGAAGCGGTGGAAGAACATGAGGCATAGAGTAGCCGGGCGAAAGCTTTCTAGATCCACAGCACACCGGACTTCACTTTATCGCAATTTGGCAACCGACCTCTTAAGGTATGAAAGAATAACCACCACAGAGCCTAAGGCGAAACAGGTTCGAGGGGTAGCAGAGAAGGTCATTACTCTGGGTAAGGAAGGCAGTCTCCATTCCCGACGTCAAGCAATTGCTACATTAAGCGATAAAAAGGTGGTGGACAAGGTATTTAGCGAGCTTGCCCCAAGATATGCTGATCGAAACGGGGGATATACTCGTATCCTTAAGCTAGGACATCGCATGGGCGATGGGGCGCCTATGGCACAGATCGAGCTAGTAAAGTAGAGGATAGTTTGTTGGAAGGGATTTCAAGGATTGCGCTTATCGTTGAATATGAGGGCACGAGGTATCATGGCTCTCAATTGCAAGCTAATTCACCCACCATACAAGGGGAAATGGAATGTGCCTTGAGGAAGCTCAGCGGGGAAACAGTTCGCATCACTGCTGCCAGTCGCACCGATGCTGGGGGTCATGCTAGGGGACAGGTAATGAGCTTCAAAACTAAATCAGCCTTTCCCCCACAAACATGGGTAAAAGGTTTGAATTTTTATCTTCCTCAGGATATCGCTGTGAAAGCTGCCTACCGAGTAAGTCTTGACTTCAATGTCAGGCGTGATGCAATAAGTCGGGAATATCACTACCATATCTTAAATGACCGAGTGCGGTCTCCATTTATGCAGAGGTTTGCCTATCTTGTCCCTCAGCCACTAGATATTGAGGCTATGAACTATGCCTGCCAGGTTCTTATTGGGGAGCATGATTTTGCCTCCTTTTCCTCATTGCAGAGGGATGGGACGGTTCGCCGGGTTTATATGACTGAAGTGAGTAAAAAGGGGGATTTGGTGCTCTTTGATATGGTGGCTAACTCATTCTTACCTCGTCAAGTGCGCAACACTATAGGTGGCTTGATCAGGGTGGGCTCGGGCAAAATCACCCCGGAGACCTTTTGGGAGCTTGCTGAGATGAGGCGGGCAGGAGCGGTGAGACCAGCCGCCCCTGCCCATGGCTTGTGTCTGATGGAAATCGACTATGCTGCTTTTCCACCATCTGGGGGAGAAGATGAAAACCTATAGTCCAAAAGCTTCGGATGTTGAGCGCCAGTGGTGGGTAATTGATGCTTCAGGGAAAACGCTGGGCAGATTAGCCTCGGATATTGCCAAGCTGCTTCAAGGTAAGCATAAGCCAATGCATTCCCCTAGCCTGGATACCGGGGACTTTGTGGTGATAATAAATGCTGCCAAGATTCGAGTAACAGGCAGGAAGTTGGAACAGAAAATCTACTACCGACATTCAGGGTATCCTGGTGGCTTAAAGAGTGTTACTTTAGCCAAGTTGCTAGATACCCATCCCACTCGGGTTATCGAACATGCGGTAAAAGGGATGCTTCCCCACAATCGCCAGGGGAGAGCTATGGGGAGGAGGCTTAAGGTTTATGCCGGGGATTCTCACCCTCATCAAGCTCAGGTGAGTGCACCAAAGGAGAGCAATGAGTGACCAAGCTTACTTTTATGGAACGGGGAGGAGGAAGGCTGCGATAGCTCGGGTAAGGTTATTGCCTGGCGATGGGACTTTTATTGTTAATGGTAAAAAGCTGGAAGAGCTACTTCCTCAACCTACACTTCAAGCTATAATACTTAAGCCACTGCGGCTTACTGGCACTCTGGATAGATTCGATGTTTTGGTGAAGGTGGAGGGGGGAGGGGATTCGGGACAAGCGGGAGCAATCCGTCATGGCATTGCCCGTGCTCTAGTAGAGTCAGACGAGGCACTGAGACCTCTATTGCGTCATAATGGGATGCTTACCCGAGACCCCAGGGTTAAGGAGCGTAAGAAATACGGGCTCAAGCGAGCTCGCAAGGCGCCACAATATACCAAGAGATAATTCTCTCAAGACCCACGGCTACAGGAACAAACCCCCAGGTGGTTGCCCACCATCGAATCATGAAAATCTGCGGGCTATATACCGTTCGTGGTGAGCCTGTCGAACCACCCTTCGACGGGCCTGTCCTGAGCCTAGCCGAAGGACTCAGGGCAAGCGGAATAAGTCTATTTTCGGAATAAATCGATAACCAACGAGCTGCAAGAGTTGCCGCCACGAGAGCACAAGCCACCATCTGAGAGTTAGGGTGATAATGAGGAGCAAGGGTCGGTCTCAGGGCGCTTGCTGCTTTTTCACTCGCTTTATCCTACGCCATTCTTTTAAGAGCCACTTGACCCTATCCTCAATGAGATCGATATACTCGTTTACTTCATTGAAAGTTGGAGTGGGGCTCTTAGGATTATGTGCAAGTTGGTTACGTTTTTGGGCGCCATTTTGCAGCGTGGACAGACTGGTTGATCTTACTCCTGCTACAGATTCCAATACATCGCCGTATAATTTGTTTAGCGGTGGAGATGGTAATGTTCCAAGTATCACTTGAAGCTTAGGCTCTATTCTCACAAGAATTTCTTTAATGGCCAACTCAGCTGCCATAGTTGCATATATCCACTGGTATCGCCTGTTCATTGAGTTCCTTGCTTGATGAAGATAGCTAGTTGCTACAAGGGCTTCTTCATCCTCCGAAAGCAATTCCCGTAGGTAATTTGCCGTCTTCTCATCTAGGTTCCCCAATGAGGAAAGTCCACTGTTCATCCTTAGCCCTCGGGGAATCGAAAACCATTGATTATCGCCGAGAGACCACTCGTAGTATGAATTACCTATCAGTTCATCATTTATATCATATCTGTGGAGTTCTTGTTTTAGCAGCCCTGCAAACTGTCTTACAGCCTCTCTAATCGGATGAGTTATGTCAGAAAGTTCTGTTTTTTCTCCATCGCTTAGCTTATCGTAGTCATTGGTTTTCAATATTTGCAGAATATTTGGCTTAAAGAAGTCAACGACACTCTCAGCCTCAATGGTCTTGCCGTCTTGAAGTAATTTCATGTTTACGTTCTGCCCACTCTTAGAAACACTAAAACTGTAATTTTTAAGTGACTTGTCAACAATTATAGAGCCAGGTGTTCTTTTTTCGAGAAGTAGAGTACACTTGCAGCGTAAATACAGCCGATCGGACATCTATTGAACTCCTCTAATCCAATAATAGACTAAATTCGCCCTATGGACAAGATGGCAAAGTTTCTTTCATTGACGTTAACTACCTCGGAGGAAACCAGGCCTTTCAATACCTATGGAGTTACTTTTCGGATAGAGCTATCATACAAAATGACGAATTGTGTTGCTGAGCCTGATAGGATTCCTCACCAAATGAATATTGAGTTTTTCTAGTATTCGAGGAAGCAACTAGTTATGCTGTGAGATGAAGAATGACGAGCTCTCCAGCGGGTGGGTTTTTCCGTACTTCCTCAAAGTCTGAATCAGCCGTGATGAATGTTCGAGCATGTGTTTGGGCAAGCGCTAGGTGTATGGCATCTGCTGGGGTCAGTTTGAGTTGTCGCATATAGACGGGAGTTAGGTCAACAACACGTTCCCATAGTGCATCTGTCTTCGGGATTACCTCAATTGGTACACCGGCATTTGACCAATCCTTCATCATCGAACCCACAGCAGTAATCCAGCCACCATACGATTCAAAGATTTTCTCACGCCACTTCAGATATATATCTTTACTAAACTTAACATTTGAAGAATGCCCGAATAGTGCATAGTAAGCCAATCTGGTCGTTGCCCAAATACATTCATTTACTGACACCGCGGATAACAATATGCCAGATTTGCCAGTTAACAGTGCTGCCGTCAAATTAACACACGTGGGATATAAGCGATGGGTCCTAACGATAGTTCCAACCAAAACGTTTGCGTCGAGGTATATCGGCGGATCAATTGCTAATTGGGGCGTCCAATCAACATATTGCATACTCACACTACTCAGGAGTAGTTACAATGTCACCTAGTTCAAGGGCAGGCGTCCCGGGAATACGCCCTATATGGCGCACAAACGCTTTGAAAAGCTCGGGGGACATTTGCTGCCTATACTGTTCCAAGTCAATTCCACCATATCGTTGTTTGTATTCGTCGCCTCCTACCACTATACCTGGCGCAACCACAATTGGGAGGGGCAATTCAAGAGGTGTAGGCCAGCCTCGTGCGGCGGTTTCAACTGGTTGTGGGAAACCAGATTCGCTAAGAGAACTGCACAATATGTCATTAATTTGTCTCCAAGCAAGCGAGCCAGTATCTTCAATCTTAGGCTGAAACGTGACTGAGATTTCTTTGACGTCACGCGGTTTTGGTAGTTGTATGCGCTCAATAGTGGCGGTATCGGTTGACATCGTTAATCCTCCCCCTTTTCCAAGTAACTAAAGACTGACTTGGCTTGATGCGTTTGCCATTGCCCAGCAGCCTGAAGAAATTTTCGCACGTACTCTGCGTTAAAAGCAAAATCTTTGTTCTGCTGATATCGTAAGATTAAGAACACAAAATTATCTGGAACCTGGTCTCTTCTATAGTGCAGATACATTCTGAGCAATTGCTCTTTTCCCATAGGTCCAGTCTGAGAATGCTTTAATACATCGCCTTCTATTTGGTCAAATATCAATCCAATGTCGGTGGTAGGTTCTACTAGAGCGCTTGGCTGAAGAAAACGATTCTTCATAAGAAGAAGTAGTTCGTGAAACGGTAAGGCGTATGGCTCTATGAAAATGGATTCATACCAGATTTGGCTAATTTGAGGCAGCTTTGATGCACTATTTGATTTCACCAGCTTGTCTACAGCTGTATCAATGCTATCCTCTAAGGACTTCATTTCTTCTTGTATGAATTCAAAAGCCCTAATTTGGAGTACCACCCGCTGCTTCTTATGCTTTAGGTCTAGAATTAGAGGCGACCCCTCGATTTCTGCTGACGGGTTCTCTCCTACACCACGGATTATGCTCCGCATCTCCAGCCATGGATTGAATGCCTCAGAGAATAGCAGCCCTATGGTCGTTTTGACTAGTTCCATGACCCACACTACCTCACTCTATCCAAAGTATTTGAAAGAATACATTATGGTGGTATTGCCTGTCAACTAATTATCTCGCTCAAACGAATGCGGTAGTATACTTAATTATAGCATTACGGGGGAGAAAAACTTCCCATTTTTGTCCCGAGGTACGAAGCAAGATAAGTGCTGATCTCTTAGTATTAAAAGACTACCGTGATCTTAACAATCTGACGAATTGTGTTGCTGAGCCTGATATATTCCTCACCAAATGAATATTGAGTTTTTCTAGTATTCGAGGAAATTCCTCAATATTGTATTATTAGTCTCCTTAATGGCATCCATTGCCTTATTCTTGCCCCTCTTATTTTCAGGGTGAAATTGCACCCCCCAGATAGGCTTATCCTCATATTGGAAAGCCTGTATCTTGCACGAATCGGATTTCGCCAACCGGATTGCTCCTGGTGGCAAGTAAATTATTTCATCTCTGTGCCGCTCAAAAGCATG
>SDBU01007816.1_pt1 | contig 12263 bp, 15 predicted proteins | sample 2277071 | NCBI WGS metagenome assembly SDBU01 (sample SAMN10397929, study PRJNA504765) | marine sediment metagenome | isolation source: marine sediment core GS08_GC12, 126 cmbsf | place: Arctic Ocean: Gakkel Ridge, Loki's castle | collected 2008
TCGCCCTTACTGTTGATGGACAGGATGAGATAATACTGGGAAACAGAGCCGTCTTAAAAGCTCTGGAAAGGCTTAACGGCAGTAATGCGTTTAGACCACTTGAGCACACAAGACTTGCATATCCGTCATCCGGCAGTAACCTAACAATAGAATCCGGCGACACGACCTTTGATTTCTTCGATGGTGAAGTTATAGTAAATGGTACGCCGCAGGGAACAAGAATGTCTCCTACCTTAAGGACTTTAAGTAGAACCTTAGGTAGAAATATCGCCATGGGTAGCATACGCATCGATACCGATAAGGACATACTCGTTAAGATGGGGGTAGGCGGATGGGTGCCTGTTTATGCAAATGACAGTATGCAGGAGCCTGGAGTAGCGTTCAACTTTATTGAAATAAAGGCAACCGAATCAACTAAGATATTCTTGCAGGCGTCAACTAATCCAAAGGCAAGGTTCATCAATACCAAAACCATTGGACAGATTGCAGAGGAAAGACGGAGGTTGTATTCGATACCGACCGGAACAGGTGCACATTTCACAGGAGCTTTGGCTCAGGATGCAACCGAACAAGAAAGCATCTCAGGACTTGTTAAGAACAATGTCCGCATAGACCGTGTTGTTATTGTGTCCGTGCAGAAACTTGCATGGGCGGTGCACCTGTTCGAGACCAACGAATTCGGTCATGCTTCCGCTCCAGGTAGTGAGACGTATAACGACTCTGTGGTGTTCTTGAAAACAGAAGCGACCCGTATAGGGGGTAGTGGTCTATATAGGTACTCCAGAGACGTTACAATCGATTATAACGACGCTCAGGGTACTAATAGCATACATGTAGAACTTGAGAACAAGAGCTCAACTGCTAAGATAGTGGGAGATAGCGGGCAAATCAGAACATACTTTAGGTACAGTCCGAGATTCGGACCGTAATAAATAAAAAAAAGGAGAAAAAAGATAATGACAAATAAAGAATGTTTAAAAACCGTGGTTAGCTTTCTGACATTAAGAGACGCTCTTGAAATAAACTCGCATAATTGTTTTTCCCATGGAGACGATATTGCATGTAAAGCGTTTGGGGATATAGGAGACGAAATAGCAGAAGAAAGCAGATTGTTGCGTGAAAGATGTAACCTGTAAAGGAAGAATAAAGGAGGAAAAGATAATGGTTAAAGAAGACCTAATATTTGAAAACAAAAGGAACATAGCAGGACTCAGAGCGGAATACGAAAAAGAAATAAGGGCACTCAAGGGCAGAAATACAAACCTCAACAAACGTCTTTCATGGATTGAGGAAGTATTCGGCGGAGAGCTTGATAAGGCACTCAAAGAAAAGGAGGCGAAGGCGAAGGAAGCTCTCAAGAAAAAGGAAGCCGCTAAGAAGGAAGACACCAAGAAGGAAGACACCAAGAAGGAAGCCCCCAAAGCTCCTATCGTTGTTGACAAAACAAAGCCTCTCGTACCCTGATTTCCATGAACAACCGTAATACGCTTGTTGCGGTTGCGGCGATTCTTATTGTTGTAGCCGCCTCCATAACCATCAATGTTGCGGAAGCGGCTGGCTATACGCTTACCCTTTCGTTTCCGCAATACGGCGATACCGTTAAGAATTATGCAATTCCCTTAATCGATGGCAATTACTATACCATATCGTTTAGTCCAACAAGTTCTATTATAACCTTTGATAATTACAACTCTTCGGCGGACGGCACATCTGGGAATATTGGCAATCTGTGGATTTCATTGGACGGCAACAATACCTTTATCAGACTTGAAAGACTTGCCACCATGGAAGTCCGGGTTAATCGTGAAGACATGGTAATATATGCCAATGAAACCGATGGATTCGGCTATCAGGTTATAGTAGAACATCAGCCTGTGAGGTAGTTTGTGATTGGAACAATATTAAAGTTCCTCACTGGTTCCGAGTCGCCATACATTGGCGTGCCGATGCTGGTGATAGTGATATACCTTTTGGTGAAAGGCGAGTTCACGGCATTTAGGGTAAAAACTATCGACAAGGATGCTAAAGACCGCAACGGAAACATCGAAAAAACCATGGAAACTGCTGATGACAAACAAGATAGGAACATCGAAGTCGTAAGGCGAGATGTCCAACTGCTCGTCGGGGAATTTTCTGGGTTAAAAGTGAAGATGGAGCCTCTCGATGGTTTGGGTCCGTTCCTTGAAAAGCTTACCGATAGGATTGAAGCACATGAGAAACAAAAGTAGCATGAAAATATTAAAGATACTAATTACCATGGTGGTATTATCTGTTATTATGGTTGGAGCTTTCGTAGTAATGTCTGGGTCGGCAGATGCGGCATACGACAGGAAAGTTGTAGATAACGGCACAATGAACAACCTCGTTGATTACCGTGCCAATAACTTCAACGCCACTTACGGACTGCTCGGAGGTAAGCATCTAACGGTAGGTGCAAATGCAATAGATACTACCTATACTGCAAACATACAGGGTAGCCTACTCGTAACAGGACTGGCGACATTCTCTGGAGGTACTTCAATAGCTGGCGATACTAACCTTAACATTACGAGAATTGAAGGAAAAGCTACACTGAACGGAAGCAACAACTGGGCATACGATTTAACCATATCGGGAGATGGGGTTAATGATTATATATCCCTGTGGACTTTCACGGAAGACGGAGATGTTTTTGACAGGAACGCAACCAGCGGAAATGACGGCACGGTAACAGGTGCAACCTTCACGGCTTCGGGGAAGTTCGGCGGGGCTTATGATTTCACAGGTGGCGGTGCTGATGACAACATAAAGGTAACAGGTGCAGACATATTTTTAAGCCAGCAAGGTTCGGTGTGTGCTTGGTTTAATTTGGACTCATTGGGTGCAACTCAAGTGGTAATATCGAATGGAGACACAGCCAGCGCAGACCGCTTTTTTGTTCCATTGCGGATAAATGCAAGTAATACAATAGGCATAGCACTGAGAAACGGAGGGGCTGGAACGGAAGTTAGTATAATGGCAGTTGATACCATTTTCACTACTGGTATATGGAACCATGTTTGTAGTATATCCGATGGTAGTTCTTATAAAATTTTCATAAATGGGATAAGTCAAAGATTGGATGTATTAATAGGCTCAAACAGCGGTGATTGGTCTGCCGATATAGCCAATATAGACCACTTTACGATAGGCGCATACGAAAATAGTGGTGGAGTTACAGACGATTTCGCTGGTCGAATAGACGAACCCGCAATCTGGTACAGGGCATTAACCCCATCCGAAGTTTTATATTTATATAACACCAATGCTTACAACAGGACAGCCGATGATGCAACGAGTGCCACGTTCGGTAGCGGTGCATTTATCCCTGATAATAAATACATCGAGTTCGGCACAAACCGAACCTGCTCACAGGGATACAACTCAGCCAACGGCACATTGAACATAAGCTGTAAGACCACATTTGAAAACGATGTTGACATACTTGGTAAACTAACGGTATCGGCAGGTACGTCATCATTTTCCAATGAGGTGCAGTTCTTGGATGAAATTGATGTTATAAAAAACACTGAACTTAACCTGACTACCATAAACAAAGGCATAATAATGGCTGTAAATACTTCCGATACGAATTTTGCGGTTAACCAAACATGGGATGCAACCAACAACTCAGCCAATATAACTTTCGATAAAGCCAAGGGCAGGATTGTAATTGATGCCAGCGTAGAAATAACAGGTGTTACCTTTGCAGATGATGGCATAAAAATTAGCGAAGGGCTTGTGAACCAAACACCAGGAGAACCAGTTTACATCGGAGAGGATTTGCTCGTAGGAGGTAACATTTTAGGCGGAGGACTATCAGTAATAAAAGATTTCAACCCTGACGACTTTTTCTTAGCAGGGGTCGGAGCAGGCACCGTTGTCGAATGGTTTACCGGAAAGGCTGACGTGGTAGCACTCGATGCGGATACCAACGAAAGCCTCGGATTTAGTTATATTCAGCCGTCAACAGGCACATCGACAATATTGTTAGGCTGGTCGGTTAACGGAGTACCTCTTTCCATTACAACTATCGTTGACGATTTTGACGATAATGACGTATCGGATTTCTCAAGGGTCAGTGTTGACGGAACGAATGAATCGGCATCAACCGAAGCCTCAGCCGATGAAGGCACTTTAAAATGGGAGGATAACAATGCCGGTGCCCTTTATCGGAGCATAATCCAAAACGCCTCCGAAGCGACAATCGCCGACCCTGATATCACCGTTTCCCTCTCACTGGAAGATAGCGGGGGGAACAATAAGGCGGGCGATGCAGGAATAATTATGCGATACATCAACACCTCAGCCTATGTCGGAGTTTTTGTCAACACGGTCGGAGCGGGTAGTCTCTTGAGAATTTTTTATGAGAACGGCGGAGGGTTTACGGTATACACCACAGGCGACGCCCCAACGTTGGGGGGAGTCTGGTATAAACTCCGTGTGCAGTTGATTGATACCACAATGAAGATTAAATTTTGGAACAACGCAAGTGCTGAACCTGGCACATGGAATGCTACCGTAACCGAAGCGAACCATACCGATTCCGCAGGGCAAGCAGGGCTGTTTGTTACTGCCAACATCAATATACTCGGTCAGGTCAATTTCGACGACTGGCGTACGACGGTTGTGGATAACGTTTCAGTGGTTCACATGGCGATGGATTATAACTGCACGACAAACGGTGCGGCCCTTGATGCTCCAGGAGATAGGCAATCAGGGACAGTAGAAACTCAGACAATAATCGCCCTCGATGCAAATAAAAAATTCAATCAAACGTCCTTCGCTATTCCATCATGTACCGATACCGACGGTGTCGATGTTACGTTCAGGCGAGGTGCGACACTATCAGATGATACTTGGGATAAAGATTTCGGCATCCTATGGGCAAGGAGTAAAATAGGGTGATGGTATGATAAAAAAAATAATAATCGTAATATTGTTAATGTCGTTATTGATGCCTGTATCTGTATCCGCATACAAATCATGCAGGGGCGAATGTCCGGATACATCGGAGTTATTAACTGGCGTATCCGTACTTGAAGGAAATGTAGCAGTCATTAAAAGTGATATAATAATCCTTAACGACGGCAACACCGCAAGTATGTTATCATTCAGGGAACAGTTCCGAATGAACAGTCCTCTCGCTGGTAAAAGTTTCATACAGATAACATCGAGCATACCAACAGTGGACGACATACCCACCGATGCGGAGATTAATGCCATATCCAACCTCGCCGAGGCAAAAACACAACTGCTGATATTTGCAGATAATATTAGAGCTTTGGCTAACTTCCAGAAAAAGTTGACGGCTGAGGTATTCAGATTGGAGAAATTCTTGGCGAAAGCAAACCTTAATTAACCATGGAAAACAAAGACAACGGACACGGAATACGGTATTATGTGATAGGCATAGTGGTATTCCTTTTGATATTAGCCGTTTCAATGTCAACGGCTGATGGCGCTATGGGAAGAACTTACAATACCCTCACTACCGTAGACCAGGTGTCCGTTCTTGTTAGTCTTACCAACCTTGAAAACATAACCGGCGTAACCATTTCGGCAGGCGGAGGATTATATTCTACAATAGTCGATAGCGATGGCGATGAGCTTGCTATAACCAATAACATGATAACGGTAATTAACAACGAAAACCTGCTCGAACAGGGAGAAAGCATTGTTGTTGAGCTCGCCAGAGTTATAGTCGTTGACACCGAAAATGATACCGCAACCGTTGACAACGGTTCACTGAGCACCCACGAACATTTCAATGCTACTCCTTTCGGTTTACATTTTATTAATGGAACCAATACGTCCGATGAGCAGTTGGCTACCGATTGTTCCAGCAGTCCATGTAATTTCACAATCACCGCCCCGTCTGATTTTACCCACTTTCAGCATATAAGTATGGTAATCGAGGACGGCTCCATGAAGCTAACAGGGGAATTCGCCGGGTTAGATGCTTTACTTACAAACGGTGTTAAACTGAAAATCAATAGAACCGCATCGGGCATGTCCAATATAACCCTCGACACATTCAATGAAAATAAAGATTTCTGCCATTTCAGATGCGAACTACTTGCTGGTCAGGGGGCATCCGGCGATATATTATGGGTGATGGCGCACTTCGATGAAGTGCACAGTTCGCAGGGAATCGTATTAGCCAAGGGCGATAGGTTGGAGTTGGAAGTGTTTGATGACCTGTCAACGATTGATGAATTCCATGTCCACGTTTTCGGATACACCGAGGATGATTTCTACGCAGGAGTTTAACCATGATAGAAAAAGAAAAAATTGAAACGGCTTTGTGGTTGCCTACCGGCTCAATTAGAGCCATAGGCTTCCTAATGGCTATGGGAACGTTTTGTTTAATGACATTTCTTAGGTATATGCCAGTGGAAGCCTTCTTGCCGATAATGGGTACGATTATAGGTTATTATTATTCAACAAAACTGAGCGAAAAGAAAATCGAGAGACTTGAAGCAGAGATAAAAAAGCTGGAGAAAACTTTAAATACTGGTAAGTAATAATGGGGAGTAGATTAGAATGGGATTTAAATCCGAAATAGATACCGATAAGACGCTTGAAGATAACCGTAGCACCGAAGTTGACCCTGGGTCGGCTAATCCTAACAACGGCGCAATAGCAACAATAGGCGGTACTGGCGGTCCATCCGTTTCTGTTAGCTCTAACGCAGGGACAGGAGTAGGAGCATACATAGACATAACCACAGGCGAATTAATGAGGAATTATGCACCAGAGAAGTCCATGAACGAACTTATCGCACTTGGGATTGTTCCAGTATCAGATAGAACCCTCGGTGAATTGGACGCAGGCACCAGGTCTATACAAGACATACTCGACCTATTTGCCGCATCTCCATCCCATGCAGACCTTATATTGATAAACAAACAGCCCAAACCAACGGTGGAGGAAATGGCTGAAAAACTTGCTGTTATGCCTATAAGTTGGCATAGCGCCGCCTTTGAAGATGCAGGCGTATTTGATATACTAAGAACCGACCCAAATACAGTAATACCTGTATCCATGGGGGTGTTTGCCAACCCGATAGCTTTTATGAGGACTGTATATGCGAATCCGATTGAAGTAACCGACGCAAGCTCGGCGTGGTTTGCGGACGCAAGGAATAACATAACACCTGCGGTTGCAATATTCGATAAGAACGGTAACCGCATAGCATTGTCAAAGGAAGGTTCAGGCTACCAATGGACTGGCATATTGCCCAACTACGCAGTCCATGGAGAACAATACAGCATCGAGACGGGCTATATGGATGCAGGTGGCGAGTTCGTATCAACATGGAAGAGAAAAATACAACTCGATAGGACGATAGGCGACCCACCTCCAAAGAATGTAATAATAATAGACCCTACCTCTAAATTCAATTCCGAGACAGGGGAACGCACCACGGTAATAACACGCTTTGAGACCGGAGCAGGACCAGAAGGAGTATGGGAACTTGAGGTAGAAGGTTTCGTATTCCTCAACCCGGAAACAGGTAAGTTAATGCACGAAGGAGGATGGGAAATACCAGTCCCCGGTCCAGGAGATTTGAACTTACTTGAAGGTAAAGGCGGAGGAATTGGGAATGTATCGGTTGAGCCGGGTTTGGCAACCGATTGGTTTGATTTAATCGGCAGGCAAGAAATATCAACCGAGGAACTCCTAATCGTATTATCCCTATGGGACCCCTTGGCGCAAGAGGATTCACTATGCACAAACGGCACGGTTTCCGGACCGGGCAACCGCACACCTGCGGCATGTTATTATAGTAACGACCAGCTACTTAATGTACTTGACCTGTGGAACCCTCTCGCCAACGGAACGGTGATTGGTAAAGTTGGAGACAATGGAGCAGTAGTTGTTGAACCTACCGCAGGGGGAATATCCAAGAAGGCGGCAACAGCAGTTACGGTTACAGCAGTTGCGGGTGTAAGCATATTTGCATTGGCTAAACTTTTCGGAGGCAGATAAAATGTCAACAGCAAACGTAGACGCTTTCATATCGAAAGTATCGCCAGGCTACGAAGTAGAGCTATATGATGGATTACCTATAACATTTTTCGTTCAGGTTGATGTTGACCCAAATCGTCCTATATGGGAACCCGGCGTTAGCTCTTTCCGGGGAGAAATGGAGGTAATTATAATAGCAACAGACGGAAGCGGATGGGTATATTCACAAAGAGTACCAATTCAGATTCCTTTAAATAGGCTGACAAGTACGCATCTTAATACCATAACATTCGCCTGCGGCTCAAGACCTGGAGAATATCGGTTGGGTGCAAGCATCTATGATTCCGCTGGCAATAAGGTAAATGAATTAGAGCCATCGGGCTCAGGGAAAATCACATTACTTCCGTGCGGAACACCTCCAACAATACCTGAACCGGAGCCGGTTGTTGTGCCGGTAACATGTAACGCCGCTGATATTGAGGTAGCAACCATTTTCCCGGCAAATGCCATAGTGCCTTTCGGAACCACAACCGTATTGGTTGAAGGTTCGGCTGAGATAACTAACTATAATACCGTTGCATGTAACGTGCATGTATTTTCACAAATAGACGAGCCTGTTTTAAATGCACTATATAACGGAGTAGTTGTAGTTCCGGCAGGCGAAACGGTGGCGATTAGGATTGCCGGCATAGCAAGGGTTGATGTCCCCGGTGAATGGCTTTTCGGAAGGATAACAACCACGTTTGCATTTAATAACTTCGGCGGACCTCAGATAGACTCGCTACTTGAAATTGTGCTGATGCGGCAGGAGACGGCTCCAGAACCGACTCCTTCTCCAAGTCCTACTCCAACACCTACGCCAACAGTTGTTCTGCCGGTTATTTGCGTAGAGCCTAATCCTACAATAGAAAGGGCGTTTTGGGGTAGTGCGGTAACCCTTAACGGGACACCAATAAATCCAGGATGCCGTGAGGTACAACCTGGAAAACATCGCCTAATAATTAATGCAGGCGTTGAGTTTGAAATACATGACGAGATAATAACCGCCGCAGAAGGAGGACATTACACCAGAAGTCCTGTTGTAAATACGCCTGTGGTTGAAGATTTGCCTGTTGGCTTTGGGGCAGGAGTATTTGTCTGCACGGAGAAACAACCTGACTGCAACGAACTTACCGAATTCCTCCGCAACACAGAGAAACAAGATGTTAATGGATGCGATATATGGGTATGCGACCCTGTTTCACCAGCGCCGCTTACCTGCGACCCCGGATGGGCATTGGAGCAAGCGTATAATCCCGTTACAGAAGAATACGAGGACATGTGCGTGAAAATCGAAGAGCCGCCGCTTTCTGGAGGTGGAACATGCTTTAGCAAAGAGGATACTGATTGCTTAGAAGGACAAGTTCCATATTACACTGGAATTGATGATGATAACGGTTGTATGATATATGACTGTAAGGCGGTTGACCCGGCTGAGGTTGCCGCCAAGAAGAAAGGTATTGCCGCAGTTGGCGGAGTAGGTGTATTGGCACTTGTTATTGCGGCTATAAGTTTCTTATAGGAGGTAAAACATGGTAAATATTGAAAGAGGATTTGACAAAGCTGGCAAGTTGTTTAAGAAAGGCACGGTTAGTCTTAAAACAGGAGTGGCTGTCCGAAAGCAAAGGTCCGAATGTGCAAAGGTTAAAAGAATGTACCAGGACGAGCTTGACGGCATAGATAGGGTTGAAAAGCTTATTTCAAAAACACAAGACCCTTTACTTGTGGACATATTACAGGGTGTCCGTGATGAAGAGTTCGGACACGTTGATAAGCTGGTTGATTATGTTAAGCATAACTGTTCAGGAGTGTAACAATGGCTAAGGATATTAAAAGAGATGATGCGGTGAGGGCATTTGACATACTAATACGGAGGGGCATGGATGATAAATATTGCAGAAAAACACTTGAATATAATCATGAAGAGTGCAAGGCATATCAAAATGGCATAAAGGATTCCCTTAACGTAATCATAAAGGAAGGCAAAATAGCATTTAAGCACGGATTGTGAAAACAATGGCAGGATTACTACTAATAGTAGGCTCAGTAGCCCCGGATGATATCGGGCCTGGGCACGAAGCGAGATACGAATTCACCGTTAGAAACGACGGCGATAATGACTGGTTCAATATTGAGGTTGTGTTCCCTGATTTCTCATTTATCTTTCTCGAAGGCAACAACGGTAAACTATTCACAGCAGGCGAAGAAAAGGTATATACAATCAGTTTCGCTATGCCAAACGAACCTGGCGTGATTGAGATATTCACATACCAGCAGTTTGCATCAATGGCAGACCTATTCGTTCCTGATTATAGTGCCCTTTCGTTGAACGACACACACACCGAAAGTATTGTGCCTGCTTTAGATTACACACCCGACCCCGGACAAGTTCCAGTGGTTCCCGGACCGGCTGTCCGTGGTGCTATACCTTGGAAGTGGATAGGTGTAGCCGTTGGCGTGGTTGCGGTTGCAGGCGTTGGGCATGTAGCCATGAACAGCGGCGCATTAACACGGAGATATTCGACAGGTTAAATATTTACGGAGGTAAAAACAATGGTAAAGAAACTAAGCAAAGATTGTTTGGATGCGACAATGAACTCCGTTGTCGGACAGGATACAATAAGATTTCTGGAGCATGACTGCGAGAAACACGGCGAACAAGATAAGTGTGATGCTATCTCAGGAATGAGAGCATTTCTCCAAGAAAGCCTTACCGGAATGGCACACGAGTGCGGTGACAATAAGGAGTTTCCGACCATCCTTGAGTTAAGAGACTTTGCAAAAGACCATACTCCAATAGGACTAAGGCACAGGTAAAATCACGGTAGTTTTATGCTACGCCCTCGGCACGGTTCGCAGTCTTAGGTTTCTGCGAACCTCTCTCAATCGCCTCCCTTAATATGTATAAGTGTGTCGAGGGTTTCTATATTTATAGGTTAACATGACAATCTCCGTTATACTCACCACTATGAATAATGCAGATACAGTCCAAGATGCACTCAACGGCTTGGCAAAGCAGACCCGGTTCCCCGATGAGATAATACTCGTTGACAGTTCCTCAGATGATACTCCAGACATCGCCGCTCCTTTTGTAGACCAAATCATAACAACTCCTCCAGGGAACCTCGGACTCGCCATGCAGGTAGGTATTAACCATGCTCAAGGCGATATTATCGTCTCGACAGATGGAGACAGCATACTAATCGAAGGCTGGTTGGAGAAAGCAGAAGAACTTTTGAAGAAACCGGAGTGTCTTATTGCCTGGGGACCCTCCTTTGGCTTTAACGGCATTAAGCTCTGGTGGACTGAGAACGCAGGGCCTGTTGGTAGAGGTATGGCATATCGCAGGCAGGATTTCATTGACGCAGGCGGCTTATGCAAAGTTACCGAGAAAGACTGCGTTACAGACACAGACCTGGTTACCGGCGTTGAGACAACAGAGTGCCTATACGAGCATGATTGTCCTGCGTGGTTTGAAGACCATCTCATTAAGAAAGCATTGGCGACCTTAGGCGGTGAATGGTGTTATTCAGATGACATGATAGTATATACTGAATTCCCTACAACCACCTTTAAGAAGACAGTTAAGCAGGTGGCTGTGCTTGGAACAACCGTTGGATTAGTGGTTGGCATAGGTGTTAAGTCGGCATTAAGACGGTAATACACCATATCAACCGCACAGGCGAGACCAACAAGAAACCAACTTTCACCACAAGCTCTTCTGATAGCGTTTTTATTTTTACTTTGCATCACAATCGTTTCTAAGAGATGTTGAATATATAGACATCTCTTTGTATAGAGCAGACCCTAAAATAAGCGTGAGCATCAATCTGGGTAGCGTAAATCTGCATGTCGGAGCTCTGTTTCATTGCGTTCTGCATGTTCTCTGTTCTTTCTATTCTGTTGGATGCAAAATTAATTTTTTAATTTTTTAAGTCTGGCCCAGAAACAAGATTTAAAAAGATTTAAAAAGATTTAAAAAGAATTAATTTTTGTTTCTATCCGATAACGAATTTTAAATTATGAAAAATTAATTTAATTCTTGTATTCCGTTTAATTTTGTTTAAAATCATAAACAATAACGCTATTTTGTTTAATAGTCATTAAACTAAACAATAAAAATATAATCGATAGCGGGCGAGCTTATATTTAGAATTACCATTTTGTTTAAAAGTTTAAAACAGTTAATAGCTTATGATTTTTTTCTGATTTTTAACATTTCAAAATATTTT
>SDBU01007817.1_pt1 | contig 12263 bp, 11 predicted proteins | sample 2277071 | NCBI WGS metagenome assembly SDBU01 (sample SAMN10397929, study PRJNA504765) | marine sediment metagenome | isolation source: marine sediment core GS08_GC12, 126 cmbsf | place: Arctic Ocean: Gakkel Ridge, Loki's castle | collected 2008
ATCAGCCCCATATTCAGCGCTTTTTGCAAGGTCAGAAACGAAGTCGGACTGACCGGTATCCCGGCATTTTTCAAATTGTAGAAAAAATCAACAAACATAGCGCCCTCCGGGCGTGTTTTTTGACAGGATTGACTGGATATTCAGGATATTTTTAAAACCTTAAAATTTGTTTTATTCCTAAAATAATACACCCATAATAGAAAGTATTCAAGAACAAAGATAGTCGAAGGGTAATTATTTCGAAGGGATAAGCTGAGTTTTTGATTGTATTCTTTTTGTTACCCTGTTATCTTTGCACAGTAGTTCAAACTACATAAGAATTCTATGGGAAACCCTACCATGAAACGATCAGAAATATTAATAAAATTATAAAAATACAAAAAAAACAATCAGGAAAAATATCGCATCAGCAAAATAGGGATATTTGGTTCCGCTGCAAAAGGAACAGCAGAGGATAAAAGCGACATTGATATCGTTATAGAACAGCAGGACCCGGACCTGTTTCTTTTGGGAACCATTAAAACGGACCTTTAAAATGAATTTGACAGAAAAGTGGATATCATTCGAATCCGCGAAGGAATGAATGCGTTTCTAAAAAACAGAATCGAGCAAGAGGCTATTTATGTATGACAGAGATCTCGTGAGAGAAATTCTATCTCAGATACTCAAAGCTCTGGATACTGTTATACACCGATTTGGCCCGGTAAAAACATTGGCCGACTTTACCGCTTCACCCGCAGGAATGGAAAAGCTCGATGCGATATGTATGCAATTGATTGCCATAAGTGAAGGCTTAAAAAACGTGGATAAAATCACCAACAATTCTCTGTTATCCCAATATCCCGAAATTAATTGGAAAGGTGCCAAGTCTATGAGGGATATCATCAGTCATCATTATTTCGAAATTGACGCCGAAATAATTTTTGAAGTCTGCCAAAACAAAATAAAACCCTTGCGCAATACCGTCGAAAAAATGTTGGATGATTTGTAAGGACCTTCTGGACGCAGTTGACTATATTGACTTTCTACCTTTCCGCTCTGCTGATTATCTTCGAAATGGCCGCTGGAGATACGCTCATGATGCAGAGTTCCAGGGGCATCCAGGCAGGCTTGCCGGGGCATTCGGCACCTCCTTAAACAAAGTTGACCAGATACCTAACAAATATTTATACCAGCTTGTCAACTGCGTCTACGTCCACGTCCTTATTGCCAAAGCAATGGGATGTTTCTTGCCTTGGACCAGGATAAAGCGTCAAATCCAGGCAATGTAAGCCCCCCGGTTCGGATGGAATAATGTCTGAGTTAAATCCACTCACGAACTTGATACATTAATCGTTTGGGAGGCTTTTTCATGTTTTATATTGATTTTGTTTGATTTTTCTGATTATTCATTAGGTTGAGCAGAAAGCTCAACTATTTCTTTTTGATCTTAGGCTTTAGCTCATCTTTTGTAATAAATTAAAACCAATTGTTATTATATAAACTTATTTCAAATCTCTCCATGGACCTGAATTCGCCGATGCACATTTATCTGTGCATCAATTAACAATCGGATGTGCATTTCAGGCTTATACTGAAAAGGCTTTTCTTGTTCGATAACCAAAACAGAGATGCTGTGATGATATCTTCGGTACGTGATGAACTATTAATTTCCAGAATTAATCGGCATTAAATTCTTTAAAATCCAGAGAATATTTTTATGCGACTCTATATATATTGCTCTAAACCGAAATTTTTCAAAATGCCAAATAGACCGAGCACATGTAATTGGTCTGGTGCTGGAGTATTTGTTAATCCTGCAAATATAAAACGATAAAAGCCTATGACACCTTCTGATATTTTGCAACAGACAACACCACATGCGCCAAGTCAGTACCTTGGCTACTCTCTTCAAGCTACTCGCTTCCTAATGCGACTACTATATGCTCGCCCCGAATGGACCGTTAGCTTAGAGGTATTTGAGGATGTTGGCGTCGAAACCGGCGAAGGAAATCGAATCGCCGAGCAAGACAAAAGCACTCTCGAGGGAAACCCTGTATCTGACCGTGCTGTTGATCTGTGGAAAACATTCAGCAACTGGCTTGACGCTGTACAATCCGGGGAACTGAATCCAGAAAAAACTATATTCGAGTTATACATCTCTCATCCCAAAACAGGTGAAATAGTCGAGAGCTTCTCTCGATCCCAATCTAATGCTGAGGCTCTCAATGCACTTCTCCAGGCGAGGGAAAAGCTTTGGGGACCCGCCCCGGATTTTCCGCTCAGGTCAACGGTGTCGAAAACCATCGCCCCATATTTGGACAAAGTGCTTGGAGCTGACGGCCATGTAATTAGCAACACCATCAAAAACTTTCAATTCACGTCTGGTAGCGGTAGCCCCCAAGAAGACCTGAAGAGAAGATTCGCTAGCGCCTTTGTCCCCTCAGAAATGGTCGATGATGTTTTGGCCTTTGCACTTGGATGGGTGAAGGAGAAGATAGACAGGCTACTTGAACAGAAGAAGCCTGCACGCATATCCGCTGAATCATTCCAAGCAGCAATAGTTAGCTTCGTTCGCAAATACGATAACAGAACCATCCTCAATACCTTTGCAGGTATCCCCGGTCACCAGCAGATTCAACAAGACTTAAAAGTCAGAACGTATGTTCGCCAGCTTGATATCATCGAAGCAGACTACGAGCAGAAAATTAGGGCTGTGACCGACTTATTGCGTGCATCTGTCGATCGTACTCAATGGAGTGCTAAAGGGCTGGTCCACGAATCCAGTTTTGATGAATTCGAAGAGGCTCTGTTGCGTACCTGGGACAACCATAAAAGAAAAACTGACTTTAGATTGGTTGGACGCTCCAATGTTCTAAAAGGTCAGGGTCTATATTTGGAGTGCTCATCTCATCAGGCCACGCTGGAAGGCCTTCAAGTTCCACAACACTTCACCCCCGGCAGTTTTCATGCTCTATCTGATGACCTAGTTATCGGATGGCATCCACACTACAAACGCAAACTAGAAATTGACAATAACAAAGAGGAGTTGTAGATGTACACACTAAGCCAAGAGACTCAATACGTCCAAAACCCCGCCCTTGGTGCTATGCTTCTCTGGCGGTTCACGGTTGGGTATGAGCGGGGTAGTGAAACAGCCAGCCCAACGCCGATTCCATTGCTTTTTCTTGTTCTTGCCGTCACTCTGCACGAAGAGACAGTGCAGTTTGTGACCTCGACACGGGAAACCTCTGGTTTGAGAGTTTTTGCTGGCAAGTTTTCCGAATCAAGAACATCCAAGAGCGACTTGCTGCTTGCTATCCATAAGAGGTCTATGGATATGCAAAAATTGACGATGGATTCGTTAGCACTTGCGACAACTTCAGGCCTCATCTCTTTCGATTGCAGTGCAGGTATGGCCATTTCGCTTTCTTCCAGTCCTGTCAAAGCTGGGATTCCCGCGCCTGTCAAATCAATCTTAAGGGGCGCTGAGCGATTTGGAGTATGGAGCTCAACAATCTCTCTTCACGAAGTCTCAGTTATTCTAAAAGTGGGGTTCTGATATGTTCTTCCAGATAAAGGAAATCGTGCTTTGGCCCAGAAATACTTATTTTGAACCAAGGCGACTGCCATTTGAACTGGGGAAAGTGAATGTGATTACGGGGGCTTCAAGAACAGGCAAATCTGCAGTGATCCCAATTATAGATTATTGTCTCGGAGCAGGCAAATGCCGTATACCAGTGAAAACAATCCGTGACTCGTGCGAGTGGTTTGGCGTCGTGGTCCAAACCAGCGCTGGTCAGAAGCTATTTGCCCGCCGAGAGCCTGGTAGCCAGAAGGCTACAGGTGATATGTTTGTGTCAGAAGGCTCCACTATCGATATTCCCGACCGAATTGAATCAAAGAACAGTTCTGTTGAAGCGGTCAAAAGATCATTAAATGAGCTTGCCGGACTTACTGCTCTGGACTTTGACGGGGAAGGAACTGGCTCTGGATTCAAAAGGCGACCAAGCTTTCGAGACTTGGGCGCTTTCATCTTTCAGCCTCAAAACCTCATAGCAAATCCTGATGTCCTCTTCTACAAAACAGACACCTATGAACACAGGGAGAAACTCCGAACCATTTTCCCCTACATTCTCAATGCCATAACTCCCGAACTCATGGCAAAACGCCATGAACTGGCCGATCTTAGGAAAGAACTCCGGAGGAAGGAAAATGAACTCGCGACTGTGCGACAAGTCTCTGAGAGATGGCTGGCAGAGATAAAAGCTCGAGTTTCAGAAGCCAAAGAGCTAGGATTCATACGCGAGCCAATTCCCCACGGCGCATCGCGCGAAAAACTGGTAGATCTGCTCAGCCAAGTTGTTCACTCCTCAACAGACGAAATTCGTGTGACAACGGAGACGGTTAGTGAAGCTATCGAAGAACTCGTTGAGCTTCAGAACGAGGATTCCAAGATATCAATGGAGTTGTCCCGTCTAAGGAAGCGGTTGTCAGAGATGTCTACACTCCGTGAAAGCACCGTTCATTACCAAGGCGCTTTATATGTCCAAAGGGACAGGCTCAGAGTCTCCGATTGGATATGGCAAACTCACGACAGAGATCACGATTGCCCTTTGTGTGGCAACTCTCTCTCAGAAGCAACCGATAAAATCGAGGCCTTACACAATGCGCTCAAAGGGATAGAGGAGGAAGCTGGCCAGTTCGACTCGGTTCCAGCAGCTTTTGACCGCGAGTACGAACGTGTCCGCTCCGATATCGGAACGTTATCTGAAAAACTTCGCAGTATTCAGATTCGCCGCAAAGCGCTTGAACGAAGGTCTGGTGAAGCAAGGCAGTTACAGTACGAGTCGCTCAAAGCATCGCGCTTTATCGGGAACTTGGAGGAATCTCTCCAGACATATGCGCGCCTTGGTAAGGACAGCGAATTGGATGACGAAGTCCGCGAACTTCAAGAACGGGTCAAGGCGCTTGAAAAGGATATCTCTGAGGCTGAAATAGCAGCTAAGACAAGACTTGCTTTGAATGCCATTCGCGCGAACACTGAGAAGCTTCTTCCAAATCTGGATTTAGAGCGGCCCTACGATCCCATCGCTCTTTCCATCAATGATTTGACAATTAAGATCGGTGGTGTCGACCGGGAAGACTACCTATGGGAGATCGGCAGTGGGTCGAATTGGCTTTCCTATCATGTCGCGGTCACTCTCGGGCTCCAGCAGTTTTTCTTGAATCTCCGCCACAGTCCTGTCCCTAGCTTTGTTGCCTACGATCAACCTAGCCAGGTTTACTTTCCAAGGCGGCTGGTTATCCGTGAAGATGAAGGCGACTTCGATCCTAAATACAAAGATGAAGACATTGAGGCTGTTAAAAAAGTCTTTGGGACTTTCTCGCTTGTGGTTCATGGCATGAGCGGCAAGCTACAGATCATCGTTCTTGATCACGCATCGGAAAACGTATGGGGCGATATTGAGAATATCCATTGCGTTGAAGAATGGCGCAATGGAAACAAGCTCGTGCCATTGAGTTGGCTGGAGCAATCCTGAAATCTATGAGTGAAAAAGCGGGACGACCTATTGGATTCTACCAAATAAAGGGGGTCTCCGGGACATTCAGAGGATTTTGGAGGCAAACCTTGATCAGTAATAAATATTTAATATATTGATTTTTTAGTAGTTTACAATTTTAATAGACTATCAGCGTCATTAATGTTTTTAAAATAATTTACCATCGATATGTATAATAAAAACAGCAGTTTTTAATACAAGTGCTATAAATATTGGCTGTAAACAATAGTCATAAAATGTATACTGAAAATTTCGTAGTGGAAAAACTTCTTGAAGTTAATAACCTTGAAATACAATTTAAATCTCAGAAAAATATAGTATATGCAGTTAATGGTCTGAGCTTTAATGTTTATGAAAAGGAAATACTCGGTATTATAGGTGAATCTGGCTGTGGCAAAACTGTAACCTGTCGTTCAATTTTGAAACTGAATAATAGCTATAAAGAAAAAGGTGATATTAAGTTTAATGGCGTTGATATATCAAATTTAAAGCAAAAAGAGCTGAATAAAATTCGTGGGAATAAAATTGCTATGATATTTCAGAACCCTTCTTCAGCCCTAAACCCGGTAGTCACGATTGGCAGACAACTCATCGAAATTATTAAATTACATCAAAAAGTTACAGATGAAGAAGCAAAAGAAAAAGGCATTGCTTTAATTAAAAAGATGGGGGTGCCGGATACTGATGCTAAAATGAAAGAATATCCCCATCAGCAAAGCGGTGGTATAAATCAGAGGATTATGATTGCAATGGCATTATCCTGTAACCCTGAATTAATCATCGCCGACGAACCGACGGCTTCTCTCGACGTAACTATACAAAACCAAGTACTGGAAATTTTTAAAGAATTAAAAAAGAAACTGAGCATTATCTTTATTACGCATGACTTAGGAATAGTTAAGGAAATCGCAGATAGAGTACTCATTATGTATCAGGGGATGTTAATGGAAGAGGGTAAAGTTGCTCATATTTTTGATCATCCATTACATCCATATACAAAAGCCTTAATGGCGTCGGTACCGTTGATAAATGATGAAAAAATTCTACTCAAGGGTGAGCCACCTTCAAATTTCTTAAAGCCCAAGGGATGTCCTTTTGCCAGTCGATGTCCTGAATTCATAGGAGATATTTGTTTAATAAAGACCCCCGCTGTTTCAAATAAAAAAAATTATGTAAGGTGCCATCTTTACAATAATGGAGGCAATTAAGATGAAGCGTTTAAAAGATCTTTTATTCATATCCTGTATTTTCATAATTTTTATGAGTTGTGGTAAAAAACAACAGCCCGAAACAGTTGTCTTAAATGATATCCTGCAACTCCAACAGGCTCAGATAAATTCCTTTGATCCTGTTGATGCTTATCATGCAGGCCATATTCATATGGTTAAGCAAATTTACAATACATTGGCGGATATCGACTTAAAAGGCAATACAGTACCTTCTTTGGCAAAATCATGGAAAACATCTGATGGGATAACATGGATTTTTCACTTGAGAGATGATGTGCTCTTTTCTGCGGATAGTTGTTTCAATAATGAATCAGATCGTCAATTTAAGGCTATAGATGTCATATATACTTTTGAACGGATGTTAAACAAAGACTCCAAATCGTTAGGTGTCTCTTATTTTAAAAATATTGTTGGATTCGATAAACTCAGAAATGGACAGTCCAATACCCTCGAAGGCTTAAAGATTAGAGATGAAAGCACAATTGTCTTTCAATTAAAAAAGGCAGATTATAATTTCCCCAATTTATTAACGCTCCCATACACTGGCATTGTAAAAAGAAAAGCAGTTGATTTTTATGGTGATAACTTTAAATTGCATCCTGTCGGTTCAGGACCTTTTCAACTTGCTTCGTTTGAGTCTAATCAGAAAGTTTCTTTTATTAAAAACCCATCTTATTGGGAATCCCAAGATGGTAAGCATTTACCTTTTGTTGATGAAATTACGATTAGTTTAACTACAGACGACAATCTGTCTTTATTGATGTTTAAAAATCAAAAATCGGATTTCCTGGAGTTAAACCTGCCTTTACAACGCCAGTTGGAAAATATGAACTTCCCTTTTGATTACCAAAAAGAAAGCCTGGAATGGACCCAACTCAATTTTTATCTATTTAATCTGGAAAGAATTACAGATAAAAATATCCGGCAAGGAATTAACTTTGCAATTGACAGAGAAGGATTACAAAACATCATCGGAGATCAGGGCGCTGTCACGAAATCTCTATTCCCTGCGATTTTCAGTGATTTGACCACCCCGAATTCAATATTAACCTACTCACCTGATAAAGCGGAAAATATGCTAAGCAAGAAAATGTCTTTAAATCTTGTTTGCTTTGAGGATATTCTTTCCAGAGCGATTGCTGATTATCTTTCAAAACAATTGAAAGCCTATGATGTTGACGTAAAAATAGAAGCCGTTACTTTTCCGGTTCTTATAGATCGACTCACAAGCGGAAATTATGATATTATTCAGTTGTACTGGGGTCCGCTTTATGCGGATGTAAGACATTTCTTAAATCCATTTATCACTGCGTCCTTTCCACCGGCCGGGAATAATTTTAACAAATATTCAAATCCAAATTTTGACGGTTTGGTTGAAACTGCCCCGCAATTGCCATCAGCCAAACAGATTGATCAATATCTGAATGCCCAGAGAATTATTCTGAATGACATGCCGTTTTTTCTGGCTTATTACAAAAATATGATCAGGGTCTCTAACAAGAAATTTGCAATGCCGATCCATCCTTTAGGGTATCGATTTTACAAATACGCAAAGCTGAATTAGTGTATGTCTCTTAAAAGAATCATATACAGGATCATATTCCTCGGCCTCACGATACTCATTATCCCGGCCTTGCCGATTCTAATTATTTTTCTGGGTATCAGTTCGCCCGAATATGTCATTTATGGGACATTAAACCTGGATGTATCCCAATCTGTGCCCGCATGGGAAATATACACAACCTTTTTAAAACATATTCTCGTTTTTGATTTCGGCACTTCCACTTCATCAGGCCAGCTTGTTATCTACGAAGTCGTAACTGCATTGGGAGAATCACTGAAATCAATCATCATTGCATTGCTGTTAAGCTACACTATTGGAACTGCAGCGGGTATTTTTTCGGCCAAATCACGTAGATTAAGAAAACTTTGGAATCGGATGGAATTTATTTTTTACATACCCATGATTGTATTTTCTTATCTGGTTCTCTATCTTATGGATTTTACGGGCATAGATTTCTTGTCCAATATTCGCTATGTCTTTGCTGGTCTCATTCTGTCGATTTATCCGTTTTATATTGTTTCAAAATCAATGGATAAAACAATCGCAGAGGTTAAAAATAGCGATTTCTTTTCATTTCACAGATCTTGTGGATTTGAAGAAAGCCAGATTTGGAAAAAGTTCTGCAAGCGTTTTGTGATTGTTGATTATTTATCCTTTTTTGAAAATCTTCTCATTTTTATGTTTGGTTTTATCTTCTTTGTTGAAACACCTTTCGGTATTCATGGTATGGGTTATAGATTTGTGCTGGCGATTCAACGTTTTGATTATCCCGTTATCATCGGATTCTGTATTTTTAGTATTATTCTATTCTCTGTTATCGGTATTCTGGTTGAAGCAATAAAGATGAGAATTGATCCAAGGGTGAGTCTATGAATAAAATTATAACTAAAATAAATTTTGTCCCATTTATTTTTTTAATCCTTTTATATTTTGGATACAGTTTATTTATAGATGATAGCACTGTTTTTAATCTCGCTCCGCCTTCTTTCCACCACTGGTTTGGTACTGATTTGACAGGAGCCGATGTTTTTCTAAAATCAATGAATGCTCTGTGGCTTGAGGTTTTAACCCTTCTGATTGTTTTACCAGTAATCTATTTCTTTGGTCTTATAACAGGTATGATACTATCTTTTTTTAGTAATGATCGGATTCGGGAATTCTTTTTAAACCTGATCCATTACTGGGTCACGCTCCCTGTTTTATTAATTGCTCTATTTATTCTGATTCTGCTTGGTGCGGGACAGAAAAACGCGATTATTGTGATGATTTTCATATATATCCCAACCCAGGCGCTTTATGTATATAACCAGTTGGAGACGGTCAAGAAGAATGAGTTTTTTATCGCGAAAATGAGTTATGGGTTTTCTAAGCGTTATATATACAGGAATCATCTTTTCCCGAATATTAGGGATGGATTTACCAACTATACCTTAGCAAGAATGCCTGAAATCATTATGATGAATCTGGCATTAAATTTTTTAGGTCTCGGTGCTCAGCCTCCAATAAGCAGTTTTGGAAGAATGTTATTTGACGGGTTATCTTTTATGTTTTCTGCGTGGTGGTTGTGGGTTTTTGTTATAATTTTGGTGATATTACTTTTTACTTTTTCAAACATAATAGCAAAATATTTTAATGGAACAAGGAGTTAGAAATATGAGTAATACTCTTTCGAAAAATCAAAAAGAACTATTGGAAACCATTAAAGATTCATATGGAAATGATAATTTAATTCCATTTATTGGAGCTGGATTTTCAAAAAATGCAAATCAAAATTTTCCCGACTGGAACCAATTTGTTGAGAAGTTATTTGTGGACAATTTACCAAAGTATTTTGATATGATTAAAACCCTTTTTCCTGGAGGAAATTATCCAATTGATGCCCCTGAATTCTATGGTGTTGCAAAGTTTAGGGAAAAGAACCCGCTATCGGATTATGATTCGACAGAGGTTAGAAAGATAATAACTGATGATATACAAAAAATAATATCGGACTATGACATTAATATCACGCAATCTGAGGCACATGAATTGTTAGTAACAATGTTTCCGATTATTTATACTACTAATTGGGATGAATTAATTGAAGAAGCGATGAAGCATTTCTGTGGTGGTTGTAATTGCATATCTTCTTTAACGAAGTATTTTAGCGAGAAAGACCCAAAATATGGGAGCCTGATTAAAATGCACGGCTCAATAGGGGCTGATGCGAGTAATATGGTTGCCACAGCAAAAGATTATTTGGATTTATTACACAATCAGCATAAAAATTATCCTTTAAATATAAAATTTCAAAATGAATCATTCCATAAAGATTTTTTATTTATAGGATTCGGTTTTGCTGACCCCAATATTAATAATCTTTTATATCCGATTGCAGCAGCTTTTAAAAAGGAAAAAATACAGCATAAACATCGGCCGAAAGTATATATGTTAAATTTTCACAAGTTTAATCCGATTATGGTTGAATATTATAAGGAATTTAAAAATATTGAGATATATTGTATTAATGGCTCAACGAATAAAACAACTGTCACAATTAATTTTCTAAAAGAATTAGCTAAGTAACTAATGAAATATAGGGAGAAAATCTAAGATTTAAAAAAAGAAAAAGGAGGTAATTAAAATGGCTGTAGGATTTTCAGGCAGTGGTGGTGGAATCACCTATCCGTTAAAGAAAGTGGAAAACTATACAGCTTTCATAAAAAATGTAGGTGAGAAGTTTAACTTAAAATATGTGGACTACTTCATAAATAACGTATGTCACCTTCGTTGTAAGCATTGCTATGTAACCTATGAAAACGAAGATAATGATCTAACAGTTGAAGAATGGCAAAAGGTATTTGATTCTTGCATAAATTTAGGGGCAAGAATTTTTGGTAATGTAGGTAAAGAACCATTACTAACGTGGGATAAAACAAAGTCAATATTATCTTATTTTGAGAAGAAAAGAGAGAAAGACGATAGAATAAAATTTGGTATTGTAACAAATGGCTTGTTGATTGATAACGAAAGGGCTGAAGAATTAAAGGAGCTAAACCTTGATTATATTGACATAAGTATTGATGGAACCAAAAATACACATGATAAAATTCGTGGAGAAGGTGCTTATAACAGGACTATTCAAAACATATCAAGACTTACAAAAACAGGGCTGCGGGACAAAATATTTATAAGTTATACTTTAAATAAATTGAATCTAAATTCATTTCCTGAACTTCTTCAAGATCTATATTCATTAGGAATCACAAACTATCTAATTTCACCGTATCTTACTAATGATTCTGAGGATGAATTAGAACTTACAAATCAAGAATATGTTGATTTTGTTAAGAATTTATTGCAATCCTTAAACCTATCTAAATATAAAAACATTGATATACACATTAGAAATGATTTTACGAGTCTTAAATATCAGAATGAATTGTTAAAACAGAAAATTATTAATACAGAAAATTTAATGATAGATAATAATGACGCTTTATATTGTATCTATAATTTAGAAGATAATAAAATTATTTTTAATGTGCAAACTTGGAATCCGGATTTCTGGTTTGCAGCAAGAATCAGCCATGACGGTTACGTGAGTAATTGTTTGGATATGTTTTACGAAAATTATCCAGAAAGAGCTATTGGCAACATTCGGGCGAAAAGTATTAAAGAAATGTTAGAGGATGTCGAGATCCGTAGTTCAACTTTGGCTGCTTAATCGGATTATTATGGGTAATTATGCCTTTTTGCTTTCCGCCCTCTCAGCGGAAAGCAATAAAATTAAAATCTTTGCGCCCTTTGCGTCTTTGCGGTGAAAAATTAGAAAAGCCTGCGGCTACCGGTCGCCGCCACGACCCTCTCATAATCCTGACTCTTTTTGAACAAAACTCCCAAAAAGGGAATGTCGCCTTTGCCCAGCCTTTGGGGCTTAAAGTCAGG
>SDBU01007818.1_pt1 | contig 12261 bp, 5 predicted proteins | sample 2277071 | NCBI WGS metagenome assembly SDBU01 (sample SAMN10397929, study PRJNA504765) | marine sediment metagenome | isolation source: marine sediment core GS08_GC12, 126 cmbsf | place: Arctic Ocean: Gakkel Ridge, Loki's castle | collected 2008
CGCATGGGTGCCGTGGGCTGCGCAGCGCAGCGGAGCAACCACGTTGCCCCGCGTAGTGACGAATCTGTCGCTCCACCGGGGCAAGCCCGGTGGGGGCGAATGGTGGGGGCGGTGGCGTGTAGTGATAAATCTGACGCTCCACCGGGGCAAGCCCGGTGGGGGCGAATGGTGGGGGCGGTGGCGCGTAGTGATAAATCTGTCGCTCCACCGGGGCAAGCCCGGTGGGGGCGAATGGTGGGGGCGGAACGGCTGGATCGGCGGGGCCGCAGATAAGGGGGGGTATCGAGGCCTGTGGCCGGGCTCGAAAGGCTGCTGGTGCTGAGGCGCCGCCGACCCATTCGTCGTCGCTGTGGGCGGACGATATCCTTTGACAATGCGGGCAAATGTGTTACAATAATAGCCGCTCTGGTCCCGCTGGGGAGCGGTGGAGCGGTTGTTCTCCAAACCTGTCGGGGTGGGCCTCGCTCGCCCACCTCCGCGCAGGCCGCTCGGCCACGTTCCCATCGGTAGGATTTGTGCGGCTTGTTCGCGCGGTTTGTGTATCGCCGCGCATGCAGGCCGTCGGCAAATTGGAGAGAAGCATGTAAGGGGTCTGCAGCAGGTGTTGTGGACCTGATTCACGGATCCGCATTGAAGTGAGGAATCTCGAGATGAAACCAAACCGAACCATGACCGTATTGGCCCTCGCTGCCGTGGTGATGGTAACTGTCGTCCTCATGACCGCCTCGGCCAACGCCGGGGAGACACAACTCATCTCGGCGCTGACGGCCCTCAAAGACCACGTCGATGGCACCACTCCGCTGGGCGCCAGTCAGATCGCGGCCCACAAGCTGACCATCGATGCAAACAGTAGCATCTTTGGGAAGAATGCCAATACCATCACGGCCAGTTTCGATCTGATTCAGACCTATGACACTGTCATTGGCCCTCTCTGGCTTGTTGGCTCGCCGACGTCCAGTGGTTTCAGCCGCCGTGATGTCACCAATGACATACACTGGACCACCTTCAACGTGATGCAAAACATCATGGATGACACTTACACCAGCGGCAATATCTCGTCGCACCGAACCCTCTTGGATGGTTTCAAGTTCGGAAGTGCGGACAACTTCCCGGGCGAAGTGACGCCGCCGACCGACCCGACGGCGACTCTCACCGCCACCATCAATGGCAGTTTCCCAAAGACCTATGGCCACGATACGATGCATTGGACGGACCGGCCTGCCAGAAAACCCACTGGAACGTATTTGGCGCCGGGGTCGATTGCAACGATCACCGTGCCGCCGTCGATGGTGGGCAAGGGCTATTTGATCAGAGTGGGTGCCCACTCGTGGGATCTCTCCAACAAGAACCCGGTCGACCGGCTGGATCGCTCTTCGCTCCTCTACAGTATCGATAGCACCGAGGTGAAAGTGGCAAGCCCTCTCGGTGGCGGAATCTACATCGAAGTGCCCTACCTCGCCAATGCCGGCGTCGTTGACGTGCAGATCCAGAACGTTGTCCGCTCGCCATATTTCTCGTCGAAGAGTTTCGATACGACCACGCTTGCCGAATGGCGGAACACCGAGCGTCACTATCAGGCGCCGTGGGCGGATTTCCAGTCGGAGAAGTTCATGATGCAGGTCCCGACCGAGTGGATCTACAACCTTAACGACCCTGTCACTTTGATAAACAACTGGGACAAGGCCGTTGATGTCATGAACGACTTGATGGGTTTCCCCCACGACCGCGGCAAGGAATCGATGTATGCTCAAGTAGATGTCCGAATCCGAGCCGGCGCCTACGCACCAGGCTATCCTTCCGTTAACGCAACCTACAATCCCAAGTCCAGCTATGGCGGCCTCAGTAACTCTCACCTTGTCAGGGGGCCGCAATTCGCCCCATATTATGAATTCCACGAACAGGGGCACGGGTACCTGTTCCAGAAGTTCCCCGGCGAAACGGAGTCGAACGTCAACTTGCTGCACGTGGCTGTCTGGAATCAGGCGTTCGGTTACGATCTGGAGGTCGCGTTTGAGAAGTCGATGAACTACAACATCGCATACCGCACAGTAGATACTACCGCGATCGCCTGGATGACGAGTTTCAACTTCGTAGAGCAGGAACCGATGCACAGACTGGAAAAGCAATACCAGCTCAAGGGTCATGCCAAGTTTGTTGACATCGTGAGGATGTACGGTTGGGAAGTCTTGGGTGATTACTGGAAATCGTTCAACGACGATTATGAGAATGGCGTCCATATTTCTACGAGTATAGACAGCCTTATCGTAAGATTGTCTAAGAGTGTAGGCGTTGACATTACACCACTGTTTCATTTTTGGGGTGTCCTTCCCATAAACGCCAGTGCATTAAAAGCGGCCATTGCGGCTGAAGGCCTGCCTGAATCCGCCGAAATCTACCACACGCTTGTTAAGTACAAGTCTCTCGTGCCAAGTGACAATAGCGAGTTTCGGACTTTTGCATTGAAGTGGTGGGGAAAACAGCCCAGCCTGGGCGGGTATTGGACTGAAAGCGAACATGCAAAGCAGTGGGATGACGCATCAGGGCAGATTTTTGATGAAGTTACTTCCGGGCTTGTAGAAGATACGGTGCAATATATACTTGATCTGTATTTTGCAGATCCCCCCCCGACATACCCTCTGGGAGATCTGAACTTCGACGAAACGGTCAACGCACTCGACTGGCTGATGTTTATCGCCGGCAACCAGGCGGATTTGTCAGCCCTCTCGCCGGAAGAGGCGTATACGTTCGGCGATCTGGACGGCGACCTCGACAATGACATATATGACTTTGACCTGTTTCGAGAGGCTTACGAGCTTGCGAACCCGGCACCGGGGGCGTTCGAGGCAATGGTTGCTTCGGTACCCGAGCCGAGCTCGATGTTGTTGCTTGCCGCGGGCGCAGCGGGGTTGGGAATTCGGCGAAGAAGAAGGGCTCGCCTGGGCGTAACCCACATTGGCAAGGTTCACTCAGCGACATTCAACCGGAGGGTCTCATGACTGCCAGATGCTCTGCCAGGACCGTGTTGACCCTCGCCATTGCAACGCTGGCAGTCTTCGCAGGACCGGCACAGGCGGGTGTACCTGATGAACTATTCCTCTTCAGCGTCACCGATCTGTTCACCCAACCGGCGGAGGGGTCGGCAATCGCATCGATCACTGATCTGGGCTTCACCCAGTCGGCCTTTGACACCGCGACAATGTGGGATTCCAACAACGCAATCACCGATGAGATCCGTTTCGGTACGACGTTTGTTGACGCGATCGGCAATCTGGTGGCCCCGCCCCTGCTGACCTTGCAGGTCAATACGATCACGGGCGAGACAACGTTGCTCGGCGATTCGAGTGAAGCCAATGACATCAACTTCTATGAGATTACCAGCGCGGCTAATTCGCTCGATGCGGACAATTGGTTCAGCCTGACGGATCAAGACTTTGAAGGGAGCGGGCCTCCCGATGGCTCGGGCAATGGTTGGGAGGAAGCAGGCGGCGTCGGCGCGCATGCCCTGGCGGAAGCTTTCTTGCTGGGCAACAGTACCATCGGCGTCTCCCAGTCGGTAAGCCTGGGAGAAGGATACGATGTCGGCGTAGGCACCGAAGATCTGGAGTTCACGTACCGCACCGACACCGGGGAGATCATCGAGGGACTCATCGAATACGTCCCGTTGCCCATTCCCGGCGACGCCAACCACAACGGCTTCGTCGACGATACCGACCTGGCGATCCAGTTGGGAAACTGGGAGCAGGACCCGTTGATCATCAGCAGGTGGGAGCAGGGCAACTTCACCGAGACCGGCTTCGGTGACACCGACGTGGACGACATCGACCTGGCTTTTCTGCTCGGCAACTGGACCGGCCCCCCGCCGGCCGGTGCCTCGGTGCCTGAGCCCGTCTCCGCGGTCTTGCTGCTGATCGGCGCTCCGGTCGCTGCCCTGCGTCGCCGGCGCCGGTAGGCCGGCGATGCAGATACGACGCTGCGTGCTTCTCGGCCCCCGGGCGAGCGGCGCCACGGGTCGCATGCCCCTCCGCTGCGCGTAGGAGCATGGCACCGCCTGTGGGCAACCATGGGCCGGGCGGGCGTGCTGAATGACTCTGGTGGGGGTGCCACGGCTTGAAAAGCCGTGCCGCGGCGGGATGATCGATTGGGGATAAGGTGACGGGAGGGTCGCTGGAATGCCTCGACAACGCCCGGCAGGCTGAAGGTTGTGATCTGTGGGCGTTCGTGGTCGTGACGAAGCGTAGGCCCACGCGCCGTGGCACGGCTTTTCAAGCCGTGGCACCCCCAAGACGAGACCCAGCCCGCCCACCCCCGCCTGAATGGGTGTCGTGGGCTGCGCAGCGCAGCGGAGCAACCACGTTGCCCCGCGTAGTGACGAATCTGTCGCTCCACCGGGGCAAGCCCGGTGGGGGCGAACGGTGGGGGCGGTGGCGTGTAGTGATAAATCTGTCGCTCCACCGGGGCAAGCCCGGTGGGGGCGAACGGTGGGTGCCGTGGGCTGCGCAGCGCAGCGGAGCAACTACGTTGCCCCGCGTAGTGACGAATCTGTCGCTCCACCGGGGCAAGCCCGGTGGCGGCGAACGGTGGGGGCGGTGGCGTGTAGTGATAAATCTGTCGCTCCACCGGGGCAAGCCCGGTGGGGGCGAATGGTGGGGGCGGTGGCGGCGTAGTGACGAATCTGTCGCTCCACCGGGGCAAGCCCGGTGGGGGCGAACGGTGGGGGCGGAACGGCCGGATCGGCGAAGCCGCAGATAAGGGCGGGTATCGAGGCCTGTGCCCGGGCTCGAAAGGCCGCTGGTGCTGAGGCGCCGCCGACGCATTCGTCATCGCTGTGGGCGGACCGTAAACCTTGACATTACGGGCAGATGTGCTATAATGATAGCCGCTCTTGTCCCGCTGGGGAGCGGTGGAGCGGTTGTTCTTCAAGCCTGTCGGGGTGGGCCTCGCTCGCCCACCTCCGCGCAAGCCGCTCGGCCACGTTTCCATCGGCAGGATTTGTGCGGCTTGTTCGGGCGGTTTGTGCATCGCCGCGCATGCGGGCCCGTCGGCAAATCGGAGAGAAGCATGTAACGGGTCTGGCGTAAGTGTTGTTGACCTGATTCACGGATTCGCATTGAAGTGAGGAATCTCGAGATGAAACCAAACCGAACCCTAACCGTATTGGCCCTCGCTGCCGTGGGGATGGTAACTGTCGCGCTCAAGACCACCTCGGCCAACGCCGGGGAGACACAACTCGTTTCGGCACTGACGGCCCTCAAAGACCATGTTGATGGCACCACGGTTCTGAACGCGAGTCAAATAGAAGCCCACAAATTGACTATCGATGCCAATCGTACCATCTTTGGAAACAGTGCCTCGATTATCACGGCCAGTTTCGATCTAGTTGAAACCTATGACACTGTCATTGGCCCTCTTTGGGGTGTTGGCACCCCAGTGTCCAATGGTTTCACGAGGAGTACAGTCGTTAATGACATAAACTGGACACTCTATAACGTGATGCAAAACATCATGGATGATACTTACACGAGTAGCAATGTCTTGGGACACCAAAGCCTCATCGATGGGTTCAAGTTCGAAAGTTCAAGCCTCTTTCCAGGAGCCGTGGCTCCACCTGCAAACCCGGACGACACGCATACAGCAACCATCGATGGCAGCTTTTTGAAGACCTTTGGTCACGATACGATGCATTGGTCGGATCCGACTCATCCGGCCAGAAAACCCACCGGAACGTATCTGGCGCCGGGGTCGATTGCAACGATTACCGTGCCATCGTCCATGGTGGGCAAGGGGTATTCGATTCGAGTGGGTGGGAACTCCTGGGATTTTTCCAACAGACCCATGATCGATCGGCTGGATCGCTCGTCGCTTCTTTACAGTATCGATAGTACGGAAGTCCAGGTGGCGAGCCCGCTCGGCGGCGGCATCTATATCGAAGTGCCTTACCTCGCCAACGCCGGGATTGTTGACGTACAGATTAAGAATGCCGTTCGCTCGCCGTACTTCTCCGCGAAGAGTTTCGACAGGACCACGCTTGACGAGTGGCGGAACACCGAACGTAATCATCCGGCGCCATGGGCGGATTTCCAGTCGGAAAAGTTCATGATGCAGGTTCCAACCGACTGGATCTACAACCTCGATGACCCTGTTACCTTGATGAACAACTGGGATAAGGCGATGGACGTGATGAACGACTTGATGGGGTTCCCCCGCGATCGCGGCAAGGAAACGATGTTCCCTCAAGTCGATGTCCGAATGCGTGTCAGCGCCCACTCGCCGGGGTATCCCTCCATCAACGTGACGTACAATCCCAAGACCAGCTATGGCGGCACCCGTAACCATCACCTTCTCACGGGGCCGCAAAATGCTCAATACTATGAATTTCATGAACAGGGGCATGGTTACTTGTTTCAGAAATTCCCCGGCGAAACGGAGGCGAATGTCAATTTGCTGCACGTGGCGGTCTGGTATCAAGCGTTTGGATACGATCTCGATTACGCGTTTCGCGCTTCCATGGGGTTCCAAGGCAACCCACACCGCACATTGGATAATACTGCGGTTGCCTGGATGGCCAGCTTCAACTTCGTCGAGCAGGACCCGATGCACAGACTGGAAAAGCAATACCAGCTCAAAGGTCACGCCAAGTTTGTTGAAATTGCGAGGCTGTATGGTTGGGATGTTCTGGGTGATTACTGGAAATCGTTCAATGACGATTATGAAAATGGCGTCGGTATAGCGACAGATATAGACAGCCTTATCGTAAGATTGTCGAAAAGCGTGGGCGCTGACATTACACCACTGTTTCATTTCTGGGGCGTCCTTCCCATAAACGCTAATGCTCTAAAGGCTGCCATTGCTGCCGAAGGCCTGCCTGAATCCGACGAAATCTACCACACGCTTGTCAAATACAAATCTCTCGTGCCAAGTGACAATAGCGAATTTCGGACTTTTGCATTGAATTGGTGGGGAAAACAGCCCAGCCTGGGCGGGTATTGGACTGAAAGTGAACATGCAAAGCAGTGGGATGACGCATCAGGGCAGATCTTTGATGAAGTTACTTCCGGGCTTGTAGCAGATACGGTGCAATACATTATTGATCTGTATTTTGCAGATCCCCCCCCGACATATCCTCTGGGCGATCTGAACTTCGACGAAACGGTCAACGCACTCGACTGGCTGAGGTTCCTCACTGGCAATCAGGCGGATTTGTCGGCCCTCTCACCGGAAGAGGCGTATACGTTCGGCGATCTGGACGGCGACCTCGACAACGACATATACGACTTTGACCTGTTTCGAGAGGCTTACGAACTTGCGAACCCGGCACCGGGGGCGTTCGAGGCAATGGCTGCCTCGGTTCCCGAGCCGAGTTCGATGTTGTTGCTTGCCGCCGGCGCAGCGGGGTTGGGAATGTGGCGAAGAAAGAGGAGTTTGATAAGCTCCTCCCCACGCGGGGACCGCTCTCACCGTAGAGCACTTCGCCGTGAGCAACCGTTTTCGACTTTCAACGACACGAAAGCAGATAAGCTGGTGACTGAACGAAATGGAACCGGGGCCGCGTTACTCATCGCCGTCGTGGCGCTGGCAGTCTTCGCGGGACCGGCACAGGCGGGTTCACTTGAGGGCCAACTCGGTATCCTTACCCCCGCCACCCTGGCGGGCAACAATCCCGCCACCGGTGCCCCATGGGCGCCCGGGGATACGTATCGCTTCGCTTTTCACACGAGCGCGAATACCACCGCAGAGTCGGCCGATATAGCCACGTACAACACGTGGGTGCAAGGCCTCGCCAACGCCACCACGGTTTATGACATCGGCGTGGACGAGGGCGTTACTTGGAAGGCCATCGGCTCGACGTCTGACGTGGACGCAAGAGACAACACCTCGACCAATCCGACCGTTGACGGGTCCGGCCATGCCATATTCCTCCTGGACGGTAGTACTGTCATCGCCAACGATTACGCAGACCTATGGGACGGGGCCATTCAGAATATAATCAACCGTACCGAGCAGGGAACGGAGTGGGCGCATTGGCCGTACACCGGCAGCTACTGGGATGGTACCAAATCGCCGGGGCATGCCAGTACATACTCCGCTTTAGGCGGTGGCAGTCAGATCACTCAGGGATTTGCAGGCAATACTACCCAGTGGATTTGGCGGGTGTGGACCGGAGATCCGCCTGCTACCGAGCTGCCCATGTATGCTTTATCGGACCCCTTGATTATCGCCGGGGGCCTCCTGAGCTTGGAGGTCAACACGGTCACGGGCCAGACGGCGTTGCTCGGCCATTCGGACGAAGTCAATGACATCAACTTCTATGAGATTACCAGCGAGAGTAATTCGCTCGATGACGAAAACTGGTCCAGCCTGGCGGATCAAGACTATGAAGGGAGCGGGCCGCCCGATGGCTCGGGCAATGGCTGGGAGGAAGCAGGCGGCGTCGGCCCGCATGCCTTGGCGGAAGCCTTCCTGCTGGGCAACAGTACCATCGGTGTCTCCCAGTCGGTCAGCCTGGGAAGGGGATTCGATGTCGGCGTAGGCACCGAAGATCTGGAGTTCATGTACCGCACCGACACCGGGGCGATCATCGAGGGACTCGTCGAATACGTCTCGTCGGTCATCCCCGGCGACGCCAACGGCAACGGCTTCGTCGACGATAGTGACCTGGCAATTCTCCTGGGCAACTGGGAGAGCGACCCGCTGGTCATCTCCACGTGGGCGTTGGGCAACTTCACCGAGGGCAGCCTCGGCGACACCGACGTGAACGACGCCGACCTGGCCGTGCTGCTGGGCAACTGGACCGGGCCGCCCCCGCCGGCAGCGGCGACTGTGCCCGAGCCGGGCAGTGGTGGACTGCTCGCGCTCGGTGGATTCCTGTTGGCCCGCCGCCGGCGCGGCCGGGCTGGAAATGCGGCGAAGAAGAAGAACCTGTAAGTGCTCGTGAGGACTTTCTCATAGGAGCGTTTCAGATGAAAAAGAACTTGTTAGCTCGCCTGGTTGTCGTTTCATTGTTGGCCCTGGCTGTTCCGGGTCCTGCAGGGGCGGCGATTCCGGGTACACTTCCCGACCCGGGCACGGCAACGGTAAACACCGCGAGCCCGGTGAAAGTCTACATTCTGTCAGGCCAGTCGAATATGGTTGGAATGGGGCAAATCGCGGGTACTGAGCCGGGGACTCTGGAAACGATCACGTCGGCCGGCATGTTCCCTCACATGGTCGATGGCGTGGGCAGCTGGACCGTCCGAGACGATGTGACGTATAAGGGTGTGATCACCGCAACAGGTCAGGGCCCGCTGACGCCGGGTGTCCAGGGCAGCACGTTTGGCCCTGAAATGCAGTTTGGCCAGGTCATGGGAGATTTCCATGGCGAGCCGGTCCTCCTGCTCAAAGTCTCCCAGGGCAACCGAAGTCTGGCGTGGGATATCCTTCCGCCGGGCAGCGAGAGGTATACGGTGAACGGCATAACCTATGCCGGATACGGGGACCGTGATGACCAGTGGAGTGATACTGACCCGTATACACCCATCGCCACATGGTATGCCGGCAAGCAGTACGATGATTATGTCACAGCAACTCATGACGTGCTGGATAACTTTGGCACCACGTTCCCGGAGTATGCGGACAGGGGCTATGAGATTGGCGGCTTTGTGTGGTGGCAAGGACACAAGGACAGCCAAAACACGGTACATGCCAGTCGCTACGAGTTAAACCTGGTGAACTTCATTAAGTCGTTTCGGTCCGAATTCAGTGTTCCTGCTGCTCCCTTTGTCATGGCCACCATCGGGTTTGGCGGCTGGGGAATGTCAGGCAATTACCTGACCGTCGCCAATGCTCAACTGGCCGTAAGTGGCGAGACGGACAATTACCCCGAGTTTGTCGACAACGTCAAAACCGTGGAATCCCGTGACTACTGGAGAACCGCCGCGGAGTCTCCGAGAAACGAGGGCCATCACTATAATCGGAATGCGGAAACCTATATGTTGGTGGGCGACGCCCTGGGCCAGGCGATGAGTTCCTTGCAGTTCACTCGCGCCTTTCTGACGGTCGATAGACAAACCGGGGAAATCAAGATCGTCAATCCCGCCGACGGCGACATGGACATGGATCTTGAGGCGTATTCGATCACGTCGGCGGCCGGGGCGCTTGACCCCACTAGTTGGACTACCATCGCCGGGAACTACGACCTCGCCGGTGATGGTTCGGTGGACAGCGACGGCAACTGGACGGTGCTGACCGGCACGAACGGTGAATTGAGCGAAGAAGCCCAACTCGGCGGGAACGACGGTTTGATCACCATCGGCGCCGAAGTGAGCCTGGGGGTCGGCGCGTGGGTCCGGAACCTCACCAGAGACCTCCGCTTCACGTACACGGACACCGACGGGGCTCTGCAGGAACTTTCGGTACGCTATGTCGGCACGCCCATCGCACTTGGCGATCTGAACTTCGATGGAACGGTCGGCGGAGCGGACTGGGCCATCTTCCTCGCCGGCAACCAGGCCGATTTGTCCGCCTTGTCAGCGGCCGAGGCGTACCAGATGGGCGATCTGGACGGTGACGGCGACAACGACATATACGACTTCGCCCTGTTCCGGGAAGCCTACGAGCTGGACAATCCGGCCCCGGGTGCGTTCGCGGAAATGCTTGCCGCCTACTCGGTTCCGGAGCCTACGTCGCTGATGTTGCTCGCCCTTGGCGCCGCAGGGCTGGGAATGTGGCGAAGAAGAAGGGCTCGCCCAGGCATAACCCACATTGGCAAGATTCACTCAGCGACATTCAACCGGAGGAACTCATGACTACCAAATTCTCTGCCAGGACCGTGTTGACCCTCGCCATCGTGGCGACGGCAAGCCTCGCCCTCAGAGCCACCTCGGCCAACGCGGCGATCGTTGTTGAGGAACAGTTTATTTACAGCGCCGGAGCGAACCTGAATACCCAGAACGGCGGCACCGGTTTTGACGGTGCATGGGTCTCGACGATCTCCCACGGCAGGATTTATGAAATCCAAACAACGGGTCTGTCATTTCCAAAGGTCCCCGTGGCCGGTAATTCGCTGTCCCGATATGGCAGTGCAGGCAGGGCCGAAGCGCACCGATTGCTTTCCGGCGCGTCGCAGACCTCGCTTACGGGCGACGGCACGACGATGTGGTTTGGCACTCTCTTTCAGGAACCCTTCTCCCAGTATAAACATGGATCGTTCCTTTTCGCAACGGAGGGTTTCACGACGGCAAGCACCCCCACACTCGCCGCTGCCGGTGATGGTTTTGGGTTTACGATACAGGCTGCTCCGGACGGGACCAACCAGGGCAATGGCACAATCAATGCGCTTGCTTTCAATGGCGATACTGCACCCACAATCGTTCAAGGCACATTTACACCATTTCCAATAAATGCGACGATCCTGATTGTCGGCAAAATCAATTGGAAGGCCGATGGCACCCCTGATGAACTGTTCCTCTTCAACGTCACCGATCTGTTCACCGAACCGGCGGAGGGGACGGCAATCGCATCGATCACTAATCTGGACTTCACCCAGTCGGCCTTTGACACCGTGGCAATGTGGGATTCCAACAACGCAATCACCGATGAGATTCGTTTCGGTACGACGTTTGCTGACGCGATTGGCAATCCGGTGCCCCCGCCCCTGCTGACCTTGCGGGTCAATACGGTCACGGGCACGACGACGTTGCTCGGCGATTCGAGTGAAGCCAATGACATCAACTTCTATGAGATTACCAGCGCGGCTGATTCGCTCGACGCGACGAACTGGTCCAGCCTGACGGACCAAGACTATGAAGGGAGCGGGCCGCCTGATGGCTCGGGCAATGGTTGGGAGGAAGCAGGCGGCGTCGGCTCGCATGCCCTGGCGGAAGGGTTCTTGCTGGGCAACAGTACAATCGGCGCCTCCCAGTCGGTCAGCCTGGGAAGGGGATTCGATGTCGGCGTAGGCACCGAAGATCTGGCGTTCACGTACCGCACCGACACCGGGGAGATCTTCGAGGGACTCATCGAATACGTCTCGTCGACCATTCCCGGCGACGCTGATACCAACGGCTTCGTCGACGATATCGACCTGGCGATCCTGCTGGGCAACTGGGAGCAGGATCCGTTGATCATCTCCACGTGGGCGTTGGGCAACTTCACCGAGGGCGCCCTCGGCGACACCGACGTGAACGACGCCGACCTGGCCGTGCTGCTGGGCAACTGGACCGGGCCGCCCCCGCCGGGCGGTGCCGCGGTGCCCGAGCCGGTCTCCGCGGTCTTGCTGCTGATCGG
>SDBU01007819.1_pt1 | contig 12259 bp, 17 predicted proteins | sample 2277071 | NCBI WGS metagenome assembly SDBU01 (sample SAMN10397929, study PRJNA504765) | marine sediment metagenome | isolation source: marine sediment core GS08_GC12, 126 cmbsf | place: Arctic Ocean: Gakkel Ridge, Loki's castle | collected 2008
ATTATGATAACAACCAAAGACGTCAAGATTAAAGATTATGGAACTACGAAGGTGGGAGAAATGATTACGACGAATAAGACTCAGCCGAAAGAGTTTAAGCTGAAGGGCAAAGGTGTGCCTCGAGACAATACGATGATCACGGTCACCAATATAAAGGAGCATCAAAAGAAACGCAAAGAACAGATAAAGCAAGAGAAGCAGAGTGCGAAAACAAGGCAAAAGAAACTTAATGAGGAAGTGAAGGAGATAGAGGTAAGGAAGAGGAAAAATGAATCTAAGGAAGAGGAAAAAATTGAACCCTTAGAGGACACAGTTATGTATGCGAGTTTGAGGAGATGACGCGAGGATGAATTATAGAGAGCATTATATTTCAGCACCGTGGCATAAAAAAGATAATCTCGAATATCTTTATTGTGAGCAAGGACTCTCTCTAGCAGATATCGCTAACTTTTATAAGGTAACCAAGCGAACAATTCACAATTGGATGATAAAGTTCAATGTCGAAAGAAGGGGATCGGGAGGGACTGCCTCAAGGTTTAATAAAAAGATGTATCGAAACAGGTATTATCTAAAACAGCAATATATTACTCTTGGCTTATCAACTTTGCAGATAGCAGAAAAAGAAAAGGTTTGTAAACAAGTAATTGCTAAATGGCTGATAATCTTCCATATACCAAGAAGACCAATAGGAAGGCACAAAATATGAAGCTCATTAAAAACTGGCTTCTTAGAAAACAGATTAAACAGGCGGTAAAACTATTGCAAAAGATAGATGGAACGATGAAATCGCTGGACATGCCCCGTTGGAAAAGGAAGCAAATTTGGCGAGACTTTATTAAGTCAGGAAAGCAGAGAATGAATGTCATAAAAATATTAAATGGAGCAAAGCCATGATTATAAAAACATTCAACGCAACGATATTAGAGATGGCATCATCCGAGATTCTAAGCCATATCCCAGCAAATATTTATGAAGAGATAAAAGCCAAAGACCCGCATCCTTTATTTCGAGCTTATGTTATAGGACACGAAGGGATATCTGAAGGTAAAGTAGTCGGGCATGGTGATATGGTTAAGCGATGGTTCGCCTCGGCAATAGAGAAGATTGTAGAGAAGCTCCAGTATGGAACGAAAATATTCCATAAACACGCAAAGACGAATGTGCATTCTGGACGTGGAGTTGTCGGTCACATAGTTGGTAAGGCGAAACAAGTCATAAAAGACAATCTATCAGCTATAGCAATCGCATATATCAAACCGGAATACAGAGACCTCAAGCTTGACGTGGCGAGCATAGAGGCGGATGTGATTCTAAGCGACGATCAAAACAGAGGCATTTACGATGCTAATGTTGAAGATATTACGGGGATCGCACTAGGCGATTCTGCGGTTCAAAGACCTGGATTCCCAGGAGCTACGCTTGTTAGCCAAATCCAGGCCTTTGCCCAATCCCAATTTACACCGGGAGGTGGAGAGATGACTACGATTAATGAGGTGCGAGACTTTATTAAGACAGGAAACCTAAAACCGTCAGATATTTTCGGTTTAGGGGATTTAACCAAAGATCCAATGATTGAGGAGCATGTCGAGGCAGAGCGGAAAAAAGCCGTCACAGGCGAATACGAACACAGAAAGCGCGATGAAGAGGGATTTGATAAGACGAAAGATAAGCTTGTTAAAGACCAGGAAAAGAAGGTTAAGGAAAGAGACGAGTTGATAACGAAGTTGCAGGGCGAGAACATCCAATCAAAAACCACAGCATGGCTTGAAGCACAGAAAGAGAAGCGGGAGTTAGACGAAGAGCAAATGAAATACATCAACCGCAATCTTCCAAAATTCAAGGCAGAGGATGTAGAGAAGGCAGAGGATGAGTTCGGAAAATTTCTTGATGATCAGATTGACGAACTGAAAGGAATAAAGAAGGATGTTTTCGACCAAGCGGTAGAAGAAGATAAGAAGAAAGTAAGTGGCGGAGAACCTAAAGACAAGAAAAGTGGAGAGGATGTCATCGAAGACATGTCTCTTGAGGATTAGGATCTTATGGGAGCCGTGAAATAAGCGGAAAATCCAAAAATTTAAACGGAGACTAAAATGGGACAAAGAGTTAGAACCGCCGCCCCAGGTGGCGACTTTCGGACATTTACAGCAGTTTGCGAAAATGCCGCTGGGCATGTCCAGTATGACATGGTCATGGTTCAGGATACCGTAGGTGTTGTTTATTTTGAAGTGACTGTTGCTCTTGCGGCTGTATTTTATCCGATCTACCACTGCGAAAAGATCGTTGTGACCAAACGGGCTGGGACAGCAGAAGCTTTTACGGCTGGCCAGAAGGTCTATTGGTCCGGCACAGATGGTTCCCCTGTTACACCTAACTATCGGAGTACATATTATTGGATCGGCATCGCAACCGAAGCAGCCGGAGCACTTGATACTACAGTTGAGATTGACCTCAAGGGCGACAAGGCTTCGTTGACCGAGCCGTTGTAAGGAGTGAAAAATGATAAGCAAAATATTCAAGAGATGGGATTGGAGTAAATTCAGCGTGAACAACCCGGAACACAGGAAGAAACTCACCGCACAGCTTCAGTATTTCCTGGCTCTTCCTGATATGGAAGCGAATCCGAAGTTCGCTAAAGTACAGGAGTTTCAGGATGACCGAAAAGAACACCAGGAGATGGTACAGAAGATTCAGGAGTTTACAGCAGCGAGTGACTTCCCGGCATCAATCTTGCCAGTTATCCAGAAGTACGACCAGCTCACTTACTACGATAACGGATACGAGCAGATATTTGATACCAGAGACTTCTCTGCCCTTCGAAGAAACGGATTTAGCCTTCTCGACATTGCGAACACCGTGCAGTTCAACGCTACTCCACTCGGAAGTAAAGCCAAACTCTATCAGATGTCAGGTGAGAAAGAACATGTATATTTCGAGCGGTACGCAGGTGGATTAAATTGGGATCGCACACTATTTGATGACGAAGAATATCTCACGATTGAGAGTCTAGCGAAAGCGTACAGGAACGCAGCCTATCAGACAAGAGCAGCCGTATTCTATGCCTTAATTGAGGCTATAGCTGCCGCTCAGAATGTCGCATGGGCAGCATCGCCTGATACACTAATAGCCGGGACAAGAACTTATCTGGCTAGCAGAGATGCCGCGACCATGAATCAAGCCGCACAGCAGATAATCCTTAATGTTCTCCATCGTGGTTATGGAGTCACCCCGCAGAACACTACCTTCATCGTTCTTGTTCCCCTGCAGTTGAGAGGTCGAATCAAACAGGCGCTAGGTGTTAATTATGATGTCGTAAATGCTCCTACTCAAATCGATTACAAATTCCAGATGATTACTACAACCATGCTTGCGACAACGAATGTCTATTACGTCATTCTTCCCAAGAACAAGATGATAGCCGGATACAGGATGGATCTGACTACTTTCACTGATTTCGATATGCTATCCTACACTGATGCTCAAGTCGGATGGATGCGCTATGGTGGAGCAATCGCTGATGTTCAACAGGCCCAACGTTGCGCAATAGTTTAGCTGAAGTATTGAATTAAAATTAGAGAGAGGAGGCGTCAGTAAACGGGCGTTTCCTCTTTTCTATAAGGAGAAATAAATGCCCTTTAAAGCATCGGATATTAAGGTAACGATAAAAACGAAAAGGATTATAAAATTATTAATATTGTTAAATGTTTGGAAAATTCACCTCTGTTCAGTTGATAGTTACCTTGTAGCCTTTTGGGCAATTACACACATAAAGTTTTATTTTATTCACCAGAGAAGAATATTTCCATATTTTGAATTAACAAGAATGGATAGCTTTAAACATTTTGGGATAGAGACATGATAGAGCTAGGAAAGAGAGTAGGAAAAGCTTGGGGTTATACAACCAAAATATTCGAATGTGGAAACGTAGAGGTCTTTGACCTCGAAATTGTCAAAGGCGGGTATTGTTCAATTCATGACCATAAAAAAGTTAATATTTTCCACGTGCTTTCTGGAAAACTGATTATTAGAACCTGGATAGATAATAAACTTACAGATCAATCTACGCTCATACAAGGCCAAACAACTGCAGTCTATCCCGGATTTAAGCATCAGTTTGAAGCCTTTGAGGAAACTAGGTGTATCGAAATATATAATGTTTTTATAGAACCTGGGGATATTAACCGTAAGAAAGGAAGCCAGGGAGGCGTAAAGAAATGACTGAGATGATAACCACGAAAGATAAGTGCGTAACTGAGATCGTCGACGAAATGCAGAGAAGAAGAAATGTAGCGAGATCGAAAGAAAGTATAATACGGGAGAATTGGAAGAAGCTCAGAGAGAAGGGTTTTGGCTATGCAAAGGAAGGGATGCCTCTAGCAATTCTTGATTATGAAGAAGGGCGAATGCTTTCTGATGTTATGCCAGACGGGGCATGGAAAGATCAGCGGTGCTTTATTATTGGGGGAGGCGAGAGCCTGAAAGATTTTGATTTTTCCAAGCTCCGGAACGAGCTTGTAATCGGTGTAAACAGGGCTTATGAGATGATGGACTGTACGATTAATTTTGCTATGGACTACAATCTTCATGGCTGGATAACAACGGGAAAATTGGGCCAGGAAGCAAGGAGGAAATTTGAGGATTTTAAGGGCATTCCCGTCTGGCTTGACTCTGCTGGCTACGATTACCCCAAAGGCATATTCATACTTAATAAATCAGGTGGTCAAAATATCGGTTCTTCCATGAATGATGGTATTGGGGGAGGTTCCAACTCGGGATATGGTGCTTTGGGTCTTGCCATCTGCCTGGGTGCTAATCCGATATATCTTTTGGGATTTGACATGAAAGGCAAGAATGGAAAACAAGCTTGGTGGCACAGTGGATATCCCGACAAGCAAGGTGAGAAAGTCTACAAGAGCTTCATCAATGATTTCAAAAGAGCCGCCCCAGACCTAAAGGAAAGAGGTTTGCGGGTGATAAATCTCAATCCTGAATCAGAGTTGAAATGCTTTGAGTTTGAGGAATTTGATGAAATAAAACCAATAAAACGACCTATAATCTCATCTTATTATACGAAGGGGACTGGATACGAAGAACAGGTGGGACATTTGAAGACCACTTTGAGGCGGTTCAATCTAGAAAACGATATCGTCGGGATTTCAGACAAAGGCAGTTGGCATAAGAATACATACCATAAGGCACAGTTTATTTTGGAAATGATGAAGAAACATCCTGATCGTGCGATTGTTTTTGTCGACGCAGATGCTAAGATACGCAGGAATCCCGTATTATTCAATGATCTTGATTGTGATTTTGGCTGTCATTTTCGTCACGGGAAAGAGCTTCTTTCGGGCACTCTTTATTTTGGAAACACAAAAGGGGCGCGATATTTGGTCAATAAATGGATAGAAGAGGATAGATTGCATCCAAAAACACAGATGCCGCAGAAGAATCTGCGGGCTGTATTCAATAAGCATAAAAATGAGATTAATTGGAAGGCATTGCCAGTCGAATACTGCATGATATTCGACAGTCATGCCCGTCATAAAATTAGTCCGGTTATAGAGCATTTCCAGTTGAGCAGACAGTATAAAGCTAGGAAAGATAACAGGCATAGATACATGATGCCTCAACCACTTGCCGATATACAGAAACTCTGCAACGGCAAGACGATCTGCCTTTTGGGAAATGCCGATTCCGTCCTCTGCAAGAGGAGGAACATAGACTCCTTCGACGTGATCGGTAGGATGAACAGGGGAACGCCTAAAGGAAAGGAGGCATTTATCGGCAGCCGTACGGATATACTTTTCCTCTCTACGCATATGAATGGCAAGAATATCCATAATTCATTTGATCCTCGTTTTGTTGTCTGGATGACTGTCTGCCATAGGCTGGCAAGTTCTTGGGTTATAAAGAATGCTATACAGAACCCGAGGGAGGATTGGCATGCGCTCTACAAAGAGCTTTCCATAAACCCCACTACTGGCATTATGGCCCTGAATTTTCTTCTCAAGCATATAGATTTCAAAAGTCTTGATATATACGGATTCGATTTCTTCGCTACCAAGACTTGGTATAACACGAAGATAGACAGCGGGCAGAAACACAGCGGTGAGAAAGAGAAGGGTTTGTTCATGAAAATGATAAAAGACAGGCCGAATGTGAGGTTTCGATGAAAACATGGGAATTATTATCAGATTATCGTAAATTAAAAGAAGGAGATGGGAATAAAGCTACTTGTAATTGTGCAAAATGTAAATTTTTATTCGAGCTTTATGAGAGAACGCCTAAATCGAATAGAGATTATTGGATAATGACAGAATTATTTGTTTTGCTTCATGATTCTGATGAATGTAAAGGAGAGACTAAATAATGAAAGTAACAATAGCCATTCCTACCTGTTCTTATGAGCGTTTTCCTCTGCTTGTCCAGGCAGTCGAGTCAATCCAGTCTGGTTCATATACAGATGTGCATCCCGTAATAGTTGCCGATGGTAATTCAAGAATAGAGGAAGAGGCGAATAAACAACTGCATAATGTTTCGATTATTTCAAATAGAGAAAGAATGGATTGGATCTTTTCTGTAAACAGGGTATTCAAGGAGTTTGATTCGGAATATTACATTTTTGCTTCAGACGATCTCATTTTCCCGCCTGATTGCATTAAACACGCTATGGCAACTATGCGGAAATGTTTTCCCGATGGGTTTGGGGTTGTCACTATTGGGAAAAAACCCAGGTGTGCCTTTGGTCTTTTTGGTCGTAAATGGGCTGACCATTTCCCGGACCGCCAAGTATTCTGTCCTGACTTCATACACTATGGCGGAGATTCGGAACTTTTGCGGACTGTTAAAGAAATGAGGAAATTTACTTTCCCTCCAGAGAGGGAGAGTCAAGTCAAGCATTCACGATTAAAAGATGAGACATGGATACTAGCGCGGAGAAGCAGGACCAGAGACCGTGCAATATACTTTAGGCGACAGGAAAAGGACTATAAGTGGGGGATTGATTTTAATCTTATAACAAAACAATGAAAATAACTATCGTTTCGGTTTGGTATAACGAGGCATTGTTAGCTCCTTTCTTTCTTAATCATTATAATTATGTGGATGAGATACATATATTCTTAGATATGCATACCAATGATAAAACAGAGGAGATATGCAGACAATTTGATAATGTTGAAATTGAGGAAATCAGATTTCCAAAAGATAGGTTTGGGGGAAAAGCCAAGATGCGGAAGATAAACAGTTTTATAGTAGAGCTAAAAAGCGATTGGGTTTATGTCATAGATGCTGATGAGTTTATAGTTCCCGAATATAATGAAGAACCAAGAATAGTCCTTGCAAGGCAAACAGCCAATTTATTATATACCAAATTTTGGCAAACTTGGAAACATGAAACAGAAACGGCTTTAGATCCGCTCAACCCTTCGATATATCAAAGAAGACATGGGGTTCTCGCTTATGCAAAAAAGAAAGGACTTTATAAAAAACCGGTTATTGTAAAACCAGAAACGAATATAATCTATAAATCAGGAACTCATAGTTATTGTACCGATGAAAAAATCATAGTATCTAAAGAAAAGTTCATGGGGTTTCATTGGGGAAATGCTGATATTGATACAGCAATAAGCAGGAAAATGAACCAAATGAAACGAAAAGGCATGCAAGATTCTGATTGTGATTTAGTGAAAAAGGAAATGAAAGAAAATGCTGAAATTCATTTGATTGATGCTCGGTTATTTTAAGACAGGAAGATGATTAAAATATACTACGTTCCCAGTCATAAAATAACAAGGGAATATCTTCTTATTAAACAGGGACTTGTGAATAATTCTAGAGTTGAAATTGTCAACAGCGAAAAAGAGAGTGATTTTGTCTTCTTGTTTTATACCGTTCTCAAACATAAACCTCATTTTAACAAGGAATTTCCTTGGAAAAAAACTGTCCTCATTGACTATCACGACAAACATTATAAGATATTCGATGTTGATTGCCTAGCGTATTTTAAACGTAGTTGGGTAAAACAGGTTGATAAGAGGAATTATACCACCAAGAGAATTCGTTTATGGCCATCTAATTTTTATCCCCTAACCTTTGCAATTATGGATGAATTCATAGTTGAGGAGGACTTGGAAAGAAACGTAGCATTGTCATGCACGATTAGGCCACACGCAAGACATCCCAACAGGCCGAGAGTTTTGAAGTTTATAAAAGGAATGAATATCCAGGGCAAGACGCAAATAGGAGAACTCAATCAGGGAACGATGAAGAGGTTTGATGACTTCGACATGAGAGAATATTTCAAACTATTGAAAAGAAGCCGAATTGTCGTGACCTGCAATCCCGGCATGTGGGAAGGAGATCACCGTACATGGGAAGCTTTTGCAAATGGGGCACTTGTCTTTGTCGATAAGATGTATACGCCGATGATTCATTCGCTTGTTGATGGCGAGCATTGTATATTTTATGATCTCTCGGATAAAGGACTTAAGGAGTTACGACATAAGATAATGTACTTTATGAAAAATAAAGTCATCGCTGATCATATTGCCAAAACGGGTTATGATTTTACGATGAAATACCATAGAGCATCAAACAGGATAGACGAGATATTGGAACGAATCACATGAACTTAAAACTTTTCAATGAGCTTATGAGGAAGAGTCCATCTCAAAAGCGACCTGAATGGCTGATGTTCCTTGAGATTTGCGAGATCTATCTAAAGAAACATGAAATTAAAAACCCGATTGTCGTGGAGCTAGGGATATGGAGAAATAGACAGGAGAGGTTTTACGAGCAACTTTTGGGAGCATGGCATATAAGCATTGATATTTCCAGAAGACGAAACGATCCCGACATTTTAGGGGATACCCATGATCCCAAGACAATGGAAGCCCTCAAGGAGAGGCTTGGAGGAAAGTCGATAAACATTCTCTTTGTCGATGCTTCTCATTGCTATGAGAGTGTTAAGAAGGATTTTGAGTTGTATTCGCCATTATGCACGGATGTTGTCGCGTTCCATGATATAAATACCAACCGATACGAAAAAACAAAGAAGAGAGAAGTGTGGAGGTTCTGGGACGAATTGAAAGCCAGCGCATACGCAGGAAAAGAGGAATGTAAAGATTTCTTGTTTCTTTCGATATGCCAGCACAGGAGAGGTGTTGGGGATAGGGGGCAGATGGGAATTGGAGTGATAATAAAAAAATGAAAAAATTTGTTATCTATACGGCGATTTTTGGAAGACTAGGAAGATTCAAGATTCCTAATGTTTCTATCTCGGATGTGAGTAGATTTTGTTTCACGGACTTGGATGTAGAGAGTCATTTTTACGAGATAAAGAAAATGAACCTGAATCATTTATTATCAGTCAGGAGGCAGCGGTGGGTCAAAATCTGCATCCCCGATGAGATTTTCGATAACTATGAGTACAGCGTGTATGTGGATTGTAAGCGCCCGATGTCAGTCGATTTCGATTATCTTCTAAACTGCATGGAAGCTGAGTCTGATTTCTTGACACGGCCGCACCGGAGAAGAAGCTGTGCTTATGACGAGGGAATGTTTTGTATCGATAGAAAGAAAGATCATAAAGCGGTTATCTTAAAACAGTTGGGGTTTTACAAAAGTCAAAAGTTTCCGACTCATTGTGGACTCCACGCTACAGGGCTTCTAATGAGACGGCACACAGAGAAGATGAAAGAGTTTTCAAGCCTATGGTGGAAACAAGTCGAGCGATATTCACACAGAGACCAGATAAGCCTTCCCTACGTGGCCTGGAAATATGATATGAAAATATCTCTGCGCAGGAGGCTTAAATGAAAGTCGTTATAACTACTTGCGATGAATATAATTGGTTAATTCCAGTCTTCCTTCATTTCTACAGGAAAAACTGGGCAGAGAATCCTTACCTGACGGAAATAATAACCGAGACGGAACATATAGATGGCACGGTTTTTTATGCTGGAAAAATATCATGGGTCAATAGACTTCTCAATTATCTTAAACAATTTGAAGACGAGAAACTCTTGTTCATAGGGGAAGATAATATTATTGAATCAAAAATAGATACCGATAGAATCAAGGAAGCCGAGAATCTTTGTGAAGGACAAACGGGTTGCGTAAGAATGATACCGCCTGATAAATCTTTTTATCGCCACTCAATCAAAACTAAGATATCCGGGTTTAGAGAATATCCTCTTAATAAATCATATTCTTTTTCATTCCTTACTTCGATTTGGAAAAAGCAACTTATTCTGGATGTTTTTCAAGACATAGAAAAAAATCATCAAGGTGTTTGGGCTTGTGAAATAGAAGGAACGAAACGATTAAATGAATTAAGGCCAAAATGGAGGACACTTTGGGCAGAAACTCCAATTATTAATACACGTGGAGGAGGGCTTATAAAGAAAAGGAAATTCCGATTTCCAGCAACGAAATGGGCACTCATGGATTTAACAAAATGAACAAACTTGCTTTTATAGATGTCGGAGAGCTTGGTTGGAGCCTATATCTCAGTGCGTATATACGATGGTTAAAGAAAAATACCGATTCTATGGTAGCTGTGATTACTTTCCCAGATAGGGACTGCCTATATGCAAATTTGGCGGATGATATTATAGATGTTCCTGGGGCATTCTACAAGAAATATAATCTCGAAATGCAGGACAGTTACAAATTGCGCAAAGTGGGCTGGGATGAAATCAAGGATTTCTTTTCATCCTGTGTTCCGAAAGATTATCGTCTTGCTGAACCCAACGAATACCCGGACAAGATTATTAGCGACAATCGCATCTTTACGCCTTATGAATATTTGAGCCCACCTGAGAATGGTAAAGAGATTCTAATTTTTCCTAGATGTCGACCATTATTGTGGGAACGACGGAATCTTCCAGAAAAATTTTATTTAGAATTAATCAAACGACTTTGCTATGAATTTCCGAAGTTGACTATAAGAACAATCGGAACGAAGAAAGGCGCGTATGATATAGAAGCTGATAAATTTAATTATATAAACTGGGTAGGCAAGGGAGGAAGCCTCCAGGACATGATAGATAGATGCCAGTCGGCCGTTGTTGCAATAGGTAGTCAATCGGCATTACCAAAAATTAGCCTTCTTCAAGACGTGCCGACATTTATAATCGGACATCAGAAGACAAGGCACACGCAAGAGGAAAACTGGATGAATACTGAAGTCGGTTTCCATGAGATTAACAAAAGGGCATACAGAACATTTGATGATCCTGTCTGTATTGACGCAATAATTCATTTTGTGAGGAAAGTTCAATGAGAATTCTGCTTCTATTTCCTATGGCGGATGGGCAGACGGGCCCAGCGATTTATCATGCTTTTCAGCGATTGAAACATCAGCTTAAATATGTAGATGCAAAGATAGAGCCAAACAAATCTTATAAAGCATGTTGTGAGTTTAAGCCCGCCCTTGTGTTCTGTTCAAGGACATACCAACTAACGGGTGAAATTGAGAAGATAAAGGAAAGATTTAGGGACACTAAAATCTGTATGTGGAATGTCGATACAAGAACCAACATTAATCAATGGGAGCATCTATTTCCTCTTATAAAACTTGTTGACTATTATTTCGTTGTGGCTTCACGCTTAATCCCAGAATGGAGAGAACTTAATCCGAACACACACTGGCTGCCTCAGGGACTACAAGATGAGATTTATCATAAGCCAGATGAGATAACTGAAGATGATAGAAGGAGATATTCCTGTGATATTAGTTTCGCAGGGAGGGAGCGTGGATTTAGACGGGAAGTATTGAGTACCATAGATCAGATGAACGTGAATTTTAAGAAGTGGGGCTGTGAAGGAAAACCAAAAGTCTATAACGAAGAACACAATAAGATGGTAGCCCTGTCGAAAATCAATCTCTGCTGTTCAGGGTGGCCTGAGAATGAAAAATATTCATCTGTCAGGAACTACAAAGTAATGGGTGCTGGCGGATTCGTTCTGGAACTTAATAGAGCAGGCATAGGCGAGATTTTTCCTATTGACTCTTTCGGGGTTTATGAATCGCCCACTGATCTTGTGAATCGAATAGGCTACTGGTTAAATCACCCCGAAGAGAGGAAAGAAACTGCTGAGAGAGGTTATAAGTGGGTTCATGCAAATGCAACTTATATCCACAGAATAAAAACAGCATTGAATTATATGAAGATGAAATAATGAAAATATCAATATTAATTCCTACTTTGAACCATGTCGAATTCATGAAATTGATAGTTCGGGCATACAGAGAGCA
>SDBU01007820.1_pt1 | contig 12259 bp, 8 predicted proteins | sample 2277071 | NCBI WGS metagenome assembly SDBU01 (sample SAMN10397929, study PRJNA504765) | marine sediment metagenome | isolation source: marine sediment core GS08_GC12, 126 cmbsf | place: Arctic Ocean: Gakkel Ridge, Loki's castle | collected 2008
CTCTGGGGCTGCACCGGCAACAGGCAAATCGCTAATATCGTCGCCCAGGCTCAATCTGCTATTCTGCTTTCCAACGTTGACCATTTCAGTCAAAGCAATGAGAATTCTGCTGTTATCAACACATGAACCAGCATGTAGCACAGGTGGTATTCCAACAGCTTCGCATACTTCAGCGAGGCCAGGGCCGGCTTTCTTCGCCGCAGTTTCTGGCTGCATCAATCCAGCTTTGGCCGCCGCGATAGCAGCACATCCAGTCTGTACGACAAGAACATCGTTGGCGATTAATTCTTCGATAAGTGGAATATGAACGGAATCCTGAATTACACATGCGTTGTTACATCCAACAACACCCGCGACACCTCTGATTCTTCCGTCTATGATGTTGCTGTTCAGCGGCCAATACGAACCTCTGAAAGTTCCGCCCAGCATGTAGTTTATATATTCATGACTGAAACCAGCTATCAAATCAGTAGCTTCGCCATCCGGAATATTGACTTCTCTTCTGTTGGGATAATTCTCGATTGCCGCCTTGATTATCGCTTTAGCTGAATTGATAGCATCCTCTTCATCAAAGCGCATGTGGGTGGCGCCTGGTATCTTGGCTTTGTCGGAAGTCGTAATCAACTTCGTATGATAGCATGCAGCGAGACTAGAGAGCGACTCCATGACACACTGCACATCTACGACCATCGCTTCGACCGCTCCCGTTACAATAGCGAGTTCTTGTTGCAAAAAGTTTCCTGCTAGCGGGATTCCATGTCGTATCAAAACTTCATTTGCAGTGCAGCATATTCCGGAGAGACTTATTCCCTTAGCGCCAACCTTTTTCGCAAGTTCGAGCATCTCTGGGTCGCCAGACGCGACCACAAGCATCTCTGAAAGGAGAGGCTCATGACCGTGAACTACTATGTTCACTTCATCTTTAGAGAGAACCCCGAGATTTACCTCCGAGCGCAATGCCTGGCGACTGCCATTAGCCCAGGGCTGTCCTGGGGTCCCAAACATTATATCCTGCAATTCCGTCGCAATCATTGAACCGCCCCAACCGTCCGCAAGCGCCGCGCGTGTTCCTTGAAGCATCAAATTTTCGTAATCCTGGTCGACGCCCATAGTTGTGCGATGCATACTCTCAACTATTTCACGGTCTATCCCCCTGGGGACAACGCCAAGTTCACGCCAAATCTGCTGTCGTTTCTCGGGAGCGCGGCTGATGAATTTTATCTCTCCTGATTGCTGTCCAAATTCTTGAAGCGCCGCGTTACCGACATCTTCTGCAATCTCTTCTTTAGTTCTGCTATCAGTTTCGATTCCATAAATAGCGGCTACCCGCTTTAACTTCTCTTCATCCTTAATTTCATAGCCAGGAACTTCGCCTCGAGCAGCTTTGATAAAGTTTATGGCAACTGCTCTGCCATGGTCTGAATGAGCCGCAGACCCTCCGGCTATCATTCGGACAAAATTTCTTGCAACTATAGTATCAGCGGTTGCTCCGCATACACCATGGTCCTTTCTACCTGGGATAATCCTACAAGGCCCCATAGAACATATACGACAACAAAGACCATCCTGACCGAAACGGCAATGAGGGGTTTGTAAGACATTTCTATCCCATACTAACTCAACATCTGCTGTCTGAGCAACTTTAATTAGCTCCTGAGAAGCAGAATCAATAGCTCTTTCTTCTCTTTCCTCAGAGTTTGACATCTACATTAACCTCCTAATAATTGGTTGAATATTGAATTCATTTTCCGAGTTAAATGTACCCAACAAATTGGTAGTTTGCCTTTCATTGAGAACGTAGATTTGTTTTGAGCCACTCAATAAATTTCTCAAAAGTCATTTCATCTGTCAATACCAAATCACCTTTATCTGTTCCATGCCGATGTGGAATTTTTTCATGTCGATGAGCTTGTGGAGTTTCTGGATATTTCATTTCAATAGCGTAAACATCAGGTGAATTATCGAATCCGATTACAATGTTGTTATCCAAAAGCACATAATAAGCGTATTTGCGCCAATCTATTGCGGAAATCTCAGAGATATGCACCAGGTAATCTCCAAAATATCCAGTTAGGTCAACTCGCCAGCGTTCAATTGAAACTTCGTGTCGTAACACTCGCACACCGGATAAATTTTTGTATGCTAATTCAACTAACTCATCAGTACGTCTTCCAAACGTTGTTTCCATGCGTTTAGCTCTTCAAGACAAAATTCCCAATTTATCAAATCTGCTTCCCACATCGGATTTTCTCTGTTAAGCTTGTCTACGAATTGTTTATCTGTAGCAATTTTTTCTACAAAGGTTTCATAAGGTATTGCCATATTTTCTTGCCACAAGTTAATTTCTTCTTTGAGGCTTCCGATTTTGTCTATAATTCGTTTAATCAGATGTTCATGAAGAGCAATCCGAAATTCATCTTCGGGTTTGCCAAAATAAGCAAGCGTTGCTTCAACCTGGTCCTCCACTGCGAAAGCTTTCATAGAAAACTGGCGACGGAAACCTCGCCGTTCTAAAGAATCGGGCGGAGAGGAAGTCGCCTCTCCTTTTTTACGGTTGATGGTGGAGGATTTACCGTTAGGTTGGCTCCTCCGGGCCGGGTCTCCGGTTTCCCGGGAAATGCTCACCTCGACAAACTTAGCCAGCGGTTTTTACATACAGCACCGTCCCATACCCCAAAAGTTCTTTTAACCGTATGCCGCAGAGTTCGGAACTGGTGAAGCATTCCGAAGTGCCTATACATTCGCTGGTAAGGTAGCCCGCGAAGGGCTTAGTCTGGTCAACCGAGCTTGTTTAGTAGCGCGTATTATTTCAACAAGCTCCTGCCTTCAGGCGGGGGTAGTTGACGCTCGCCTATTGCTTCCTTCAACTTTTCAATTTCATCCATCATGCCGACCGTAAATTTAATCTGCCCCGAACCTTCCATAGCAGAAAGAATAATCTCCTCACTATTCGGCAAACAAACAGTCATTGTGCCAAAATCAACATTTTTCTTGATGAAATCACACTCTATTTCGCTTCTGACTTTATTGCCTACGACAAATATTCTTTTGATATTTATATCTTTTGCAAGCTGGGCGATTCTTCGACCAGTTTCTAAACTTTGCCTGCTTGGCTCAACAACTATTATAAAAGCGTCAACAGCCGCTGCAGTACCTCTACCAAGGTGTTCCACACCCGCTTCCATATCCAAAATTACGACCTCATCACGCGCTATCAGCAGATGCATCAATAACGCTTTAAGCAAAGCGCTAGCCGGGCAGACGCATCCAGTACCACCTTGCGATATGGTGCCCATGATGAGAAGTTTTATCCCATCATATTCTACCCAGTATTTTTCAGGCAAATCGTCAACTTTCGGATTCAGCCGAAAAAAAGAGCCAATGCTGTCTGCGCGGACTCCCATCCGCTCTTCGATAAGTTCATTTAGCTCAGAAATGGGCTTTATGGATTCTGGATTGGGAATACCAAGCGTTCGCGCCAACGTTGTTGCCGGGTCAGCATCTACTACAATAACTTTCCGTCCTGTACGGGCAAACGAAAGTGCTAGCAGCGCAGTCAAACTGGTTTTGCCTACTCCGCCTTTGCCGGTGATTGCAAGTTTCATGATATTTTCCTTTAACAAATAATGCTTTTACACCTTGGTAGTGAATAATATCCTAACGATGTAATTTAATGAAAGCGTGGATTGTTGTGCAATCTATATGCCATGAATAATTACGATTCTAAGATATACTAAATGAATTGAAAGTTCCCAATTATTGGGTTCACTTGCTATAGGTGTGTATCGCGTTACCCATACTGTTTCAAAGTTATTATATTCCACACGTACATCGACAACCTGTCAAGGGAATCCTAAATGATTCTTAGATGCGTGACAGAATGTCAGAATATGCAATTCCACGTCAAGCCACCTTGACAATGTCATATTCCGTGCATTGATAGTCCAACGAATATATATTGATGATACAAAAGTGCCCTGTTATTGACTTTAATCAACTAACTTACTCCTATAAAATATATCATTCTTCTGCATTATTGTCAAACCTTTTTTACCTATGAGACCGGCGGTTTACTAAACTACTGAGTAGCAAGGCGATGAACAGAAAGCGTAACGTTTTGCGTTTTACGTTATCATTTTCATTGACAAATAACCAGTTTGGATGGTATAATGCAAGAAATTGGCGGAAGCGGTAAGTTACGCGAAATAGGCTCAAAAAAAATGAGGGGTAAATTCATGTAGTCGTTGATAGCACCGCGCTTTGGGGGAAGGAGAATTAACCGATGATTATTCCTGAAAAAGCTGTAAAAAACCTTTTGCGACGCCATGAACATCAACAAAAAATGGCGTGCCAACGGGCACAGAAAGCTTATGAATCGTTGCCGAAGCTCGTCCGCATTCTATCTGACAACTATGGCGCAGAGCGCGTAATCCTCTTTGGCTCACTGGCAAGGGAAGAGTTCAGGATAAACTCAGATATTGATTTGGCTGTTTCTGGAATGGCTGGGGAAAACTATTTTAAGGCTTTGGGGCACCTGCTGATGGAAAGCCCATATTCATGTGACCTTGTGACTATAGAAGATGCGCCAGATTTACTGAAACAACGCATTGAAGAGGATGGTGTTATTCTTTATGACAGGGAACGAGATAGAATCAATTAAACTTAAACGATTGATTGCTGAAATTCAAGCTGACCTTGACGCGCTAGAAGAAATTTTTTGTAATGCTGCTGATGTCTACGCACAAATCAGTAATGAACCCACCGAACATCAAAAAATGGCGATAGCAGGATATCTTCACCATTTTTACACAGGAATCGAAGCGATACATCAAAGAATTGCGCAAGCTATCGAAGGTGATGTTCCCAGTGGAGAGCAATGGCATCGTGAATTACTAACAGATATGGCTGTCGAATTACTGGATGTTCGCCCTCGCGTGATTTCAACTGAAACGAAGAATTCGCTCCATGAATATCTCAGCTTCCGGCATGTATTTCGGCATGGTTATGCATTGAAATTAGACTGGAATAGACTCAAGCTTTTGATTGAGGAACTTGGGCCGGTTTTTAATCGGTACAAATCGGATTTGGAAAGGTTTTTATTACATTTGCTTTCGTATGTGAAAACTCTTGAGGAAAGCGAATGAATTGAGATTAGTGCTCTGTTACTTTTCATCTGACAAGTAAGGCAATTGTGGTTATTTGCAGGGCTCCGGCCTTTACCCGTCAATACAAGTGTAACAGGGCATTAGGAGGGCAAAATGAAGGAAACAATTGGAACAATAACTGCAGTTATAGGTATAGGGTTGCTTCTACTTTCGGGTTGTACCAACAGAGGCTCTGCCAAATCGGGAGATAGTCCCAAGGGAGCAATGTTTCGTGCGAATCTGCAACGTACCGGTGTTTATAAAACAAGGGGCGTCCATAAGCTTTCTGAATTAAAGTGGAAGTCCAAAACAGAAGATTATGTGCATTCTTCCCCTGCCATCGCCGATGGAGTGGTATATTTCGGGAGTTGGGACGGAAATCTCTATGCTGTGGACATAAAGACAGGAAAGGAAAAGTGGAGATTCAAAACAAAATACGAGATGCGCTCTTCTCCTGCCATAGCCGATGAGGTGGTATATTTCGGGAGCGGGGAGGGGCATCTCTATGTGGTGGACATCAAAACAGGGCAGGAAAAATGGAAGTTCGAAACAAAAGACATGGTACTTTCTTCCCCTGCCATAGCTGATGGAGTAGTCTATGTTGGGAGCAACGACGGTCATCTCTATGCTGTGGACATCAAAACAGGAAAGCAAAAGTGGAAGTTCACAGGCATGGTGGTTTCTTCCCCTGCTATTGCCGATGGGATAGTCTATTTCGGGAGTTTAAACGGTCATCTCTATTCTGTCTGAAGTTACGCAATATGCCTAGAAGCCAATCACCGTTTGGGTTTATCTGGTGTGTTCGCTTTGCTCACCGACGCCTGGCTGGTTTCGATACGGCTTCGCCTACTCAACCCAAGTCGCTGGGCTTACGGAACTACAATGGGTGTTGACACGAAAAGTGCCGAGAATGCTTACGGTGCCTACCTTCCCGTTCATGACCATTTGATGGGCCCAAAGGTATCATTTCTAGGACGCTTCAACTTCCATGCTCCCATGCGGGTTTCGAGACCAGGCGCATGATGTGCGGAAACGCTCTCTACATCAGAGTTTCAACCACCTGCCGCTGTGTAGACCTTACTAAGACTGCATCCGGAGGACTGCGTAACTTCAGTTCTGTGAACATCAAGACGAGACAGGAGAAGTGGAAATTCAAAACAGAAGGTGAAGTACGTTCTTCCCCCGCCATAGCCGATGAGGTGGTCTATTTCGGGAGCGAGGACAGTCATCTCTATGCGGTGGACATAAAGACAGGACAACAAAAATGGAAGTTCAAAACAGGAGGGTGGGTGAGTTCCTCCCCTGCCGTCGCAGATGGAGTAGTCTATTTTGGGAACACGGACGGTCATCTCTATGCGGTGCGATGAACTCAATTCATATAACACTGGCTTTGTGAATGATTCCGATTTCGGGACTTCGCAAGACCGGAAACATTAAGTGACGCGCCGGGAAAGGATACCAAATGAAAAAATACCATAAAATGATGCCATTGCCAGAGAACTCCATCAAGAAGGCAAAATGAACTGCCGCTTCGCCGATTCGCTTCGCTCATCGCGGAAGCCTTCTCGCCTGTTTTTTGTAAAACTTAACATGACAAATGGGATTGCTTCGTCGCTGACGCTCCTAGCAATGACATTACTAATCCTGTACCTTCACCTTTTACGCATCACGTATCACGCTTCACTTTTCACTTTTTACTATGACACACAAAATCCCGAAATTACAATATTTATTGCTATTATTCATATTCACCTTTTTATCCGGTGCATCCTATGGCGACAACTCTGCTTGGCTCTGTGGCACGCTGTCGCTAATCAAACAATTTGAAGAGGCGTCAGGAGAAAATCGTGTGGATGAAAAGAGGCGTTTTCGCCTTTTGCCATTTGAGATGGCTCCGCAGGCGCAAGTGGGAGACCAATTGGATTTATACACTCACATCCCCGCCGGCAGAGTGCGGGCGACTTGTAAGAAGGTGGGAAAACACGCTTACATTTGGGTTGATAATGCTGTGTTGAACCTGGTCCGGGATGCTGATTTAACTGATATCATAAATGAATTTGACAACCGCATTTATCCCAAGTGTCACGAGTGGTTTGGGACGGAATGGAAACCTGGACTCGATATGGACGCGCGGATTTCTCTGATGCTGCATGACGTGCAAGACAATGGTTCTGTAGCAGGGTTCGGGGGATATTTCTCGCCCGAAGACGAAAGGCCGACTGCGTTGCATGGCAATCGCCGGGAAATGGTATACGTTGATGTCTATTTCCCGAAACAACGGCCCAACGCGCTATATCCAACAATTGCGCATGAATTTATGCACATGCTGAATTGGTTTCAAAACGGCGGTAGTGTCGATGAACACTGGCTGGAGGAGGGCATAGCGTCCTTTGCAGAGTGGGCGATTTACCGCAATATACATTGGATTTATGTTGACGGTTTCCTCAACGAACCCACTATTTCCCTGACCTCATCCGATACTCACAATAATCGATATGGCGCTAGTTTCCTGTTTTTATTGTATTTATATGAAAAATACGGCGGACGAGGGACAATCAAAGAAATAGTCTCGCAAAATAAACGCGGCATCGCCGCCATCAATGCCGCATTGAAAGCACGCGGATATCAAGAACGCTTCCGCGAAGTTTTTAGCCAGTGGACAGGAGCAAATCTTTTAAACGATACGCGGCAGAACACACTCTACGGATATGAGAATATTGCCCCTAAGCGTAAGATTCCGCGGTTAGCCCAAGTTATCGAAACGAATTATCCCGTCCAGCGCGCTGGAACACTCGACGCTTGGGCAGCAAAGTATGTCACGTTTGAGCGGATGCCCGAGACGATGTCTATCTTTTTTGAAGGAGATAGCGCAGGCTTCTTTGATGTACAAGCAGTCAGAGTTTCTCCGGATGGAAATATATCCGTAACCGCGCTTGAATTGGATGCGGAAAATAATGGCGTCTATCAGGTCCAAAATTTACGTCCCGGCGAGAGTTTGACGCTCATCTTTAGTGCCTCTACCGGCGGCGCTTATCGGTATGAGGCAGCCGCAGAGCCGCCTTTAAATATTGTTATCGGCGAACCGCGGGAAGACAGCTTTTTCACAGATGAGCCGTTGCAATACACACAACCTATCGGCAGTGTTATACATGAATGGACACAAGAACAACCTGGGGGCCAAGAAATCCGAATTATCGGCGATGTGCATTTAAGCAGCAACTATATCGGTATCTGTATCAATGGCGCGTATGCCTATCTCGCAAGCGAATGGGGCCTAGAGATATTCGACCTATCGACGCCTTCAAGCCCTCTCTTTATCGGCGAAATCCCGACGCCCGGCAGCGCGGAGAACGTCTGCGTGCAAGGAGATTATGCGTATCTGGCAGACGGCGAGGCAGGATTACATATTATTGATATCACATTCCCTAACCGTCCACAGCTCGTGGCCACTTATCGGAGGATGCTAAAATACGCCCATAAAATTCAGGTTATTGGCGATAATGCGTATGTTGTGGATTTAGAGACCGGTTTGCATATTCTTGATGTCAGCGATGCGCTCAATCCGCGTTTGGTCGGTCAGTATCAACCCAAAGGACGTACCCTCACGGCGGAAATCTCTGGACGATATGCGTATGTAACTGATGTAAAGCAGGGCTTTCAAATACTCGACATCAGCGTTGCCGAGAATCCTCAACTTCTTGGCATCGCGGACATTACAGGATATGATGTTGCTGTAATAGGTAATCATGCCTATGTCGCGAACGGCAGCATCAATATTCTTGACATCCGCAATCCGCGTCAGCCTCGAATTATTGTGGAGAATATTAGCACGCCTGGTAATGCCCATAGAGTTCATGCGGCGGTTCACGAAGTAAATGTTGGCGCAGAGGATGAAGTAATTGTTCGTGCAGGGGTTGAACCCCTGCGCAACGAAAAAGATAGCTATCTTTACACAGCAGATGCGCAAGGCGGAATATCTATCTTGGATGTCCGTGATGTACGGCATCCGCGTTTGATAGCGCGCCAGTATACATCGGGACAAGCATGGGATATAGCTACACGGGGCGATTATGCCTATATAGCCGATAGCAACAGCGGCTTGCAAACTATCGACATTAGCAATCCAAGCCAACCGCGATGGGTTCATCAATACGATACAGGAGGATACGCAGGCGATGTCAAAGTCATTGATGGATATGCGTATATTGCAGATGGCGCAAGCGGTCTGCGAATTGTAGATGTGCGCGATGTTTCAACGGCTACTCTCAGAGCCAGTTATCCTGTAGCTGGTAAACCGAGTGCGTCGTTGAGCAAAGCAAACAGTATCGACGTCCACGCGAACTACGCCTACATCGCAGGTGAAGGGGGATTGCATATCGTCGATGTGCGCAATATTCACGCGCCGCAGGCGGTAAGAACGATTCCAACAGCAGAAATAGCTTGGGGCGTAACCGTCGCCGGAAATTACGCTTACGTTGCGGCGGATGACCTTGTGGTCGTCGATATCAGCAACCCCGAAAACGCAAAAATTATCGCCATACATCCGATTTCGGGCTATGCGTATAAAATCCGCGTTGTTGAGAACAACGCGTATATCGCCGCGCTTGATGGTGGTATCCAAATTCTGGATATTACCAAACCACCGCAATTGAATATTGTCGGCCGTTACGATACAGGCGATATTGCAAAATCCGTGTTTGTTGCTAAAGATTACGCGTACGTCGCAGAGAGCAAAAGCGGATTGCAAATTATTGACATCCGAAATCCTAAGCAGCCACAATTAATGGGCGTCTATCTGACCGACGCGGAGACTGTTGATGTCCAGATAGCCCGCGGATATGCATATCTGCTTGGAAGAGAACGTCTGGAAATTCTGAGTCTCGAAGAAAAAACAGACCCACAACTAATAGCGCAATTTGACGACTTTAAGTGGGCTGGTGGCATGTGTATCGACGACAAACTAATATTCGTCGCTGATGGATATAACCTGAAAATATTACGCTTTGACCTGAAAGCGCCATGGTCGGTTGAGGAGGAGGAGCTAGATTCATACCATAAGACGGAATCATCGGTGGATGAAGCGAAAACCAACTGGCGATACCAATTAGGACAAAATTATCCCAATCCGAACCCGAACTCCGGCGAGTTCGGCTACGAAACATGGATTCCCTACCAGCTCGCCGCAGCAGGAGATGTAACCATCCGCATTTACAATATCAAAGGCGAAATCATCCGCGTCCTACATTTGGGGAATCATCCCGCAGGCGCATATTTAAACGCGCAAAAATCCGCCCATTGGGACGGCAGAAACAATACAGGCGAGAACATCGCCAGCGGAATCTATTTTTACCAAATTGCAGTAAATGATTTCACCGCGACGAAAAAACTCATAGTGAAAAAATAGTGCTTTATCACATTAATATTGATGGCCCGAACGTAGCCGAATTCGCAAGAATTCGGGAGTTCAGCTACTTAGGTAATCACGGAATGCACCAGAATCCCAATTGGTATCGGCAGATGAAAACGGGAAAAAGAGTGCTTACCGAAATATTGGCAACCTGTCTGCCTTCGGCACAGGCAGGTCACTGATTCTTCGCTATTAGTTTTGGTTTCACTTCCACTCTTCAAATTAAAAATTGCCTTAATTACTTAAATTGCCTTGATTGCCTTAATTACGTTCACTTTGTTCACCGACGCCTGGCAGTTTGCTTCGTGCCTCGCAACTGGGCTTACGGAACTACGCGATCTTGGAAGGGGATTTTGACCCCCACCAAGATCACATTGCCTAAATTGTTAGACGCCGTTGCGAGGAATCGAAGCAATCACTAAATTTAGTCACTTCCTCCCCCCTGATTTTTCCAAAATCAGAAGGGGTATCCGTGACTAAGTAGCCATTCGGAGCCCACATAAATTAAGGCAATTACGGCGATAAAGGCAATTACGGCAATAAAGATGAAAGGGTGTGCATGATGCCCAAAATAAAAACACGCCCAAAAAAAACAACGCCAAGAGTTCTTTCCTCGCAACAGCAAAGCCTTCTCTGGGATGCCCTGCGTCAGGCGGGAAACCACCGCGATAGTACGCTAATTTGCCTCGTTCTGAAAACAGGGTTGAAGAGCGCAGAAGTCTGCAAACTCAACATTGCAGATGTCTGGAGAGATGGTCAGGTCATCGCAACGTTAACGGTTCGTCCGGAAATGGCGACGAATGGAATACACCGGCGTTTGCCTTTAAAGTAGTGACGTCCAGAATGCCATCGGAGATTTCATCCGATGGAAAAGACAGGCTGGAGAATCTCTTCAACCCTCTGCGCCGCTTTTTTGCACGGCACGCACCCAAAAGCGACTCATTCCACGAGATTTTCAGCGGATTTTGAAAAACGCATGCACCGCCCTCGGACACCAATTCACCCCCAACGATTTGCGTCATACTTTTGCGACAGAACTGTATCAGAAAACGGGAGATTTGGAATCGGTGCGGATTGCCCTTGGTTTGAGAAGCCTAAAGCCTGAACAAGTCGCCATGTATACCCACTTGAGTGAATCCGGGCAGCCGCAAGTCAGTTTGGCGCATAGCGAACAGGAAAGTGATGCGGAAATTCTCCCACCGAAAAAGGGCGTCTGGCGGACCTATGGTGTCACGGATGGATTGTCCGATGCTGGGGTAACGTGCCTCCACGAAGACCGCCACGGCTACCTCTGGTTTGGGACGGTAGCTGGCGGGCTCTATCGTTATGACGGCTCGGAATTTGTCAACTATACAACGGAAGATGGCTTGGCGCATAATCATATCACCTGGAAAATGTGTGAAGACCAATTGGGGCGATTATGGATTCCAACTTGGGGCGGGGTTTCTTGCTTTGATGGGAAGACGTTTGTCAACTATACCACCGAAGATGGGTTGCCTCACAATTGTGTGAGGGCAATCTGCCAAGACCGAGAGGGGCGATTGTGGATTGTCACTTGGGGTGGGGTTTCTTGCTTTGATGGGAAGACGTTTGTCACCTACACCACCGCCGACGGTTTGGCTCATGATTATATCTGGACAGTCTGCATAGACCGTAAAGAAAGACTGTGGTGTGCCACCGAGGGCAGCGGCGTATCCTGCTTTGATGG
>SDBU01007821.1_pt1 | contig 12259 bp, 4 predicted proteins | sample 2277071 | NCBI WGS metagenome assembly SDBU01 (sample SAMN10397929, study PRJNA504765) | marine sediment metagenome | isolation source: marine sediment core GS08_GC12, 126 cmbsf | place: Arctic Ocean: Gakkel Ridge, Loki's castle | collected 2008
AAGTGTGGTTGATTGAGTGGACTACAATAAAAATTTTCCCTATAGAAAATCACAAATTCTCCTATGAAATTGTAAAGGTTATTTTTGCGCGATCCCTAAGTAGGCCTGGTTTTGGAAGGAATGAGTTTTTTCATTGGCTCAATGATTCTGATTCTGAAATGAATGATTTTATGAGTTCAGATGAAGTGATATTTATGAATTGTGTAGATTTCGTTTATCTAATTCTATTTCTAAATAACCTGATGTCTAAAAAAGCTATAATCAACCTCTATCAAAAGCAAATAAAAGACGAATCCAATTATTACTATGGGTTTAATATAGATCGTTTCAATGATTTTGACGCTATCAAAGGAAATCCCAACGAAAAACCCAAACCGGGGGATTTATTAATTGGTTATGAGAAAAACAAACCCGTACACATTCTTTTTCTTACGGGAAGAAATCCGACGACCGGAGAATGGAAGGGGATGGGACTTTGGAACATGGGAACGAAAAAACTTACACCATCCAATTTGGAACTGACTAAACTGCAGAAAGATTTTGAACAATATAATGAACGTAATCCACTGTCTTTCAAATACTGTTCTTTAGAAACAGCTTTAGACTCTCTAACCCAAGTTGATTAAGTCGTAAAATCTGTTAGATCTTAAAGCTCATCAAATAAAATTCTAAGACTAAATTCAATTTTTGCAATGGTTTCAACTTAACAGGCGACTCAAGATGGCATCGACGTTGAAGCCATATTCGGCTTGTAGATCGCTCATTGGTGCAGAAGCGCCAAAGGTCTCGATGCTGATCGAGAGGCCATCAGGACCGATCCATTTACCCCAGCCCATGGATATACCCGCTTCAATGCTCACTCGCTTGCCTATATCACCACCAAGGATCTCTTTTTTGTAGTCATCGCTTTGTTTTTCAAAAATCTCAAAGCAAGGCATGGAAACAACGCGAACATTTTTGTCACGTTTCTGCAAGGCTGATGCCACATCCATTGCAAGAGAAACTTCAGAACCTGTAGCAATCAGACAAAAATCGGCTTTTCCTTTTTCTTTCTTGAGGATGTAGGCTCCTTTGCCAAGACCTTGCTCGTAGGAGACATTTGTCTCTTCGAGGGTAGGAAGATTTTGGCGGGAAAGAATAATCGCACTGGGGCCACGATAACGGAGAGCAGCTATCCAAGCCATCTTCACCTCGTTGGCATCTGCAGGACGGATCACTTGAAGATTGGGGATCGCACGTAGTGCGGCATAGTGTTCGATCGGTTGGTGTGTGGGACCGTCTTCTCCCATCAAGATCGAATCATGGGTAAATTGGTAAACAACTTGCACCTCGGAGAGAGCTGCGATACGTATCCCATTACGCATGTAATCTGAAAAGGTGAGAAATGTTCCGATGTAAGGGAGAATCATGTCGGTCTGCGCCATTCCTGTAGCAGAAGCGGCCATAGCAAATTCTCTCACCCCAAACTTGATGTTGCGCCCCTCAAATTTTCCGGGAGCGACAAGGGGAAATTCTCTCATCATTGTCTTGTCTGAACCGGAAAGGTCAGCTGATCCTCCATAGAGGAAGGGAAGGAGTTCTCCAAGAGTGTTGAGGCATTCTTGGGAAGCAGAGCGGCCAGCAATGGGGGTTTTGATTTCAATCGCTTTGAGTTTTTCTTCAAGATCATTGGGAAGTCGTTTTTCAACCATTTTGTTGAAGTCTTCGGCCAGTTCAGGTTTGGTCTCTGAAAACCTCCGGTAGAGGTCTTTCCACTTATGTTCCATTTCGACACATTTTGCTAGTCTTTGCTCAAAGAATGTATACACAGATTGGGGAACGTAAAACTCTTCTTCAGGCAGACCAAGGATTTTTTTCACTTCTTCCACTTCTTCAACTCCGAGAGGAGAGCCATGCGCTTTGCTTGTCCCAGCTTTGTGGGGAGAGCCTTTGCCGATGATGGTGTGCATGACGACGAGGCAAGGGCGCTTTTGATTTTCGCGGATGTGATTGAAGGTCTCTTCCATTTGATCAAAGTCATAGCCATCGATCTCATAGGTATCCCAGCCATAGGCCTCATAACGCTTTTTGGTGTCCTCAGAACAGCACTCTGGAAGTGGTCCATCGAGGCAGACTTTGTTGGAATCGTAGACTAGGACGAGGTTGTCGAGCTCTAAATGGCCAGCCAAGGAAGAGGCTTCGGAAGTGATCCCCTCCATGATGCACCCATCACCAGCTAGACAAAAAACTTTATTTTGAAAAAGTGGGTAATCTGCCGAATTGAATTTTGTGCCGAGAAGTTTGAGCCCTAAAGCATGTCCCACAGCATTGCCCACTCCCTGTCCGAGAGGCCCTGTAGTCGCTTCCACACCTTCTGTATGACGATATTCAGGGTGTCCAGGGGTTTTGGAATGGAGTTGGCGAAAGGCTTTAATATCATCAAGGGATAGATTATAGCCCGAGAGGTGGAGCATCGAGTAAAGGAGCATGGAACCGTGCCCTGCCGAGAGGATGAAACGATCTCTTCCAAGCCACTTGGGGTTTTTGGGATTATGCCGCAAATGCGTTCCCCATAAAAAGGCAGCAAATTCTGCACATCCCATGGGCAAGCCCGGGTGGCCCGAATTGGCTTTTTGGACCGCCTCCATTGAAAGTTGTCGAATGGTATTGGCAATTTTTTCTAGCTGCTTCTTGAGATCATTATCCATAACGCTTTCTCCTAATCACTAATATTTAAGCCTTTCCTTATAAAATCTTGCAAGGAAATATCTTCTGCACTAGAATTTCCTCTATGATATCGCAAGAAATCCGAAGAAATTTTATCCAGTATTTTAAAAAAAGGGGACACACGATTGTCCCTTCAGCTTCTGTTGTCCCTCACGAAGACCCGACGATCCTCTTCATCAATGCGGGAATGAATCAATTTAAAGATGTTTTTCTCGGCAAGAACAAGCGGGATTACAAACGGGCTGTCTCTTCGCAAAAATGCATTCGCGTCGGCGGGAAACACAATGACCTCGACAATGTAGGACATACGAGTCGCCACCTCACTTTCTTTGAAATGCTCGGGAATTTTTCCTTTGGAGATTTTTTCAAAAAAGAAGCGATTGCTTTTGCCTGGGAAGCAACTCTTGAAATTTTCCAATTTGATCCCGACAAGTTGTGGATCACGGTTTTTGAAAATGATGATGAGGCTTATGAACTTTGGCAAGCACATGTCAAACCTGAGCGGATTGTTCGGATGGGTGAAAAGGACAATTTTTGGGCTATGGGTGACACTGGCCCTTGCGGTCCCTGTTCAGAGCTCTTTTACGATCGGGGTGAAAAGTTTGGAGAGGGTGCAAATCCCAAAGAAGACGTAGGCGAAGAGCGATTTATCGAGTTTTGGAACCTTGTTTTCATGCAATACAATCGTGATGCAAATGGAAAAATGTCTCCCCTTCCCAGTCAATCGATTGATACGGGAGGAGGGTTAGAGCGAATTGTCTCACTCAAAATGGGTGTCGACAACGTTTTCCTCACAGATATTTTGCGCCACATCATTGGAAAGATTGAAGAAGTAACGGGCCAAAAATATGTGGAAACAGACGCCGAAAAAGCTCCCGCGTTTCACGTCATAGCGGATCATCTCCGTTCTCTTACTTTTGCGATTGCTGATGGGGCTCAGCCCAGTAATATTGAGCGGGGATATATTTTGCGTAAATTACTCCGCCGTGCCGTTCGTTATGGACGAACATTGCTCGGATGCGAAAATCCTTTCCTTGCAGAAATCCTTCCAGCTCTTATCGAAACGATGGGTGAAGACTACCGTGAAATCGCGACAGCTAAAGATCGCATCGGAGAAATTCTCACACAAGAAGAAGAAGGATTTCTTCGCACCTTAAAGCGAGGGGGCAATATCTTAAGCTCGGTGATGGAAAAAGCACACAAAAGCCCTCACAAGCAAATCAGTGGGCAAGATGCCTTCAAACTCAAAGACACCTATGGATTTCCGCTCGAAGAAATTCTCCTCATTGCAAAAGACTCTAACCTTCAAGTCAATATTGATGCGTATCAAATTTTGGAAGAAAAAGCGAAAGAACTCTCGCGTGCTGCAAGAACTGTGGAAACAGAAGAAGCGAGGCAAAGTCTCTATGATGGTTTTGTAAAAAAACATGGCCCAAGTGTCTTTATCGGCTATAGTGAAATGAAAATACAGACCGAAGTCGTCGCAATCATCCAAAATGGCGAATTCGTCGAATCCCTCTCTGGGGGTGCTGAAGGGCTTATTTTGCTCAAAGAGACTCCTTTTTACGCAGAAAAGGGAGGACAAGTTGCCGACATTGGTCTCATCTCCAATCAAACGGCTCGCTTTCGCGTCACCGATTGCCAAAATCCCTTCCCTAATGTAATCACGCATAAAGGCACTCTCGAAGAGGGACTCCTCAAAGTGGGCGATACGGCTCTAGCAAGCATCGATGAGCCCCGCCGCTTAAACATTGCCGCTCACCACACTGCCACCCACCTTTTGCATTGGGCGCTGCAACAAGTTCTTGGTGAGCACATCCGTCAAGCAGGATCTCTTGTAGAGCAATCGCGATTTCGCTTCGATTTCAATCATCACAAAGCTCTTTCTCCTGAAGAAATTTGCCAGATCGAAGATCTCGTCAACGAGAAAATCCGAGAAAATCAAAGTGTCAGCACCTATGAGATCCCATTTGAAGAAGCGCAAAAATGCGCTGAAATCAAGCAATTCTTTGGAGAGAAATACGCTGCCCATGTCCGCGTGGTTGATCTCAACTACTCCAAAGAGCTCTGTGGAGGCACCCACGCTTATCATGTGGGGATGATCGGTTATTTCCGGATCACCAAAGAGAGCAGCATTGCAGCAGGGGTTCGTCGAATCGAAGCTTCTTGTGGAAAGGCCGCAGAAGAATTTGTCCGAAAAGAAGAAGAAGAGATTGCCAAAGCAGCGGCTTTCCTCAAAGTTCAGCCTGCAAAACTCGCCGAGCGAACCTCCCAAATGCTCGATGAAACAGCTACCCTTCGCGGAGAACTTCGCACCTTAAAAAGGGAAAAACTAAAAGTCCTTGTACACGAGCTCGCTGCAAAGGCAACAAATGGTCTTCTCACGAGTATTGTCGACATTGAACCCGAAGATTTAGGTGAGCTTGCGGAAGGCATTATGCAGAAAATGCAATCAGGCGTTGTCGCCCTTGCAGTCCGACTCGATAGTCGTGTGCAACTGATCATCAAAGTGAGTCCCGATTTCATTGAAAAAGGAATTCAGGCAGGGGCTTTGATTAAACAAATCTCTTCTTCCATTGGCGGCGGCGGCGGCGGAAAAGCCGATACCGCTCAAGCGGGTGGAAAAAATCCGAAAGGGATCGAAGAAGCTTTCAAAACCATCCAAAACTTTGTTTATAAGCAGTGACGATCGATACAAAACTGCTGACTAGCACCTCTCTTGCAACCTTCTTCGAGATGAAAGAAAAATCTCTTCTCATTGAAGGACTTTGGGATGGTCCCAAAGCAGCCCTACTTTCCCTTCTTTTCAAGGCCAAGAAAAAAAATATTCTGATCATCACATCAGATAAGATAGAAAATCGGATCATCGACAATCTCAATTATTTTGGAATTCATCCTTTTTATGAATTTCCGGCCTGGGAAACACTTCCGGGAGAAGAAATTCCTCCCAGTCCCGATATTGTCGGAAGGCGATTTGAGATCCTTTTTTCTTTTCTGGAGCATAAAGATCCCAAAGTGATCCTCTGTCCATTGCAAGCCGTCCTGCAAAAACTTCCTACACCCAAAAAACTCCGTCCCAATTGCAATTTATGGAAAGTGGGAGAAGAAATTCCTTTTGACGCTCTCGACGAATTTTTGAATGCCCTTGGCTATCGCAAACAGCCCGTCGTTGCCGATAAAGGAGAATATGCCCTTCGCCGCGGCATTCTAGACATCTTTCCCCTTTCCGCTCCAGAGCCCTTTCGCGTCGAATTTTTTGGCGACGCCATTGAATCGATTCGCACCTTTGATCCTGTCGGGCAAAAATCGATTGAAAAGGTGAAAGAAATTTTCCTCTGTCCTGCATCTGAGCCCAAACTCTTAGAAGAAGAGAAAGAACTTGCCACCCTATTTGACTATTTGGAAGACCCCCTCGTCATCTTTGATGACCTTCTCGCTCTTGAAGACCGCTATGTCACACTCAAAGGGCTCCCGGGAAGTCGATCCCGTTTTTTTGCCACCATCGAAGAGATCTTTGAGAGAACAAAAGATTTTGAACTGCACTTTTGGGCAAAAGAACAAATGGAAGAACTTTCCGATATAAAAATGGAGAAAAAGACAGGCCGCGATTTCTATAGCGGCAAAAGCCCTTTACAGCCCATCACTTTTTCGATCTTTGAAAATCAATTTTCTACAAAACGCATGACTCTGCCTTTCCATACCATCAGTGATTTTTTCTCACCTTCTGAAAATTTGAGCGCGTCTTCTAAAGAAGAAATCTTGCAAGGCATTCATCGCTATGCAAAAACGTCTCTTGAATTGCATTTTCTTTCCGCAACGCAATCCGAAGAAGAAACGCTAAAGGGCCAAATTGCTAAAAATGAAATCCACCTTCCCACAAAAACCTCTTTTGAGCGAGGTTATCTCTCGAGTGGCTTTGTCCTTGCCGACAACCAACTAGCAATTGTGCCGATGACCGAACTAACGGGCCGCCTGCGAGTCCGAAGGCAAAAATGGCGCGGCACCTACCACACCCCGGCTGCTGAATTTCATGAATTGCAGCCAGGAGATCTCGTCGTCCATTTTCACAATGGAATTGGAAAATACCTCGGTGTGGAAAAGCAAAAAAATCACCTCGGAACTATTTCGGAATTTTTGGTGATTGAATACGCAGGCGATAGCAAACTCTTTGTCCCTATAGCGTCTAGCTATCTCGTCTCCCGCTACATCGGCTCAAGAGAAGAAGTGCCCACCCTCAATCAACTCGGGACACAAAAATGGCAAAAGGCCCGTTTGCAAGCACAAAAGGCAATCATCGGGTATGCAGAACAACTCCTTAGACAAAGCGCCGAGAGAGAAGTGCATGGGGGGTTTGTTTTTGGGCCCAACTCCGAAGACCTCCTCAATTTTGAAAACGATTTTCCCTTTATCGAGACCGACGATCAAAATGCTGCAATTATCGCTGTCAAACAAGACATGATGTCAACTAAGGCAATGGACAGACTCATCTGCGGCGATGTGGGCTATGGAAAAACCGAAGTGGCCATGCGCGCCGCCTTCAAAGCCGTAGCCGATGGAAAAAAGCAAGTCGCCATCCTCGTTCCCACCACCGTGCTGGCCATGCAACACTACGAGACATTCTGCGAGCGGATGGCCAATTATCCGATCAATATTGGTATCATTTCTCGCTTTCTCTCACCAAAAAAAGTGCGCGATAACATTGAAAAAGCCAAAAACGGACAAATAGACATTCTGATTGGCACTCATCGGATCATCAGCAATGACGTTGCATTCAAAGATCTTGGACTCATCATCATCGATGAAGAACAGCGCTTTGGGGTTCGGGCAAAAGAACACTTAAAAAAACTGAAAGTCGGGGTCGATTGCCTCACCCTCTCAGCCACGCCCATCCCTCGGACCCTCTATATGTCGCTCATCGGCGCACGCGATGTATCGATCATCAATACTCCCCCACAAGATCGCCTTCCCATCAAATCCCACATCATTGAACGTGAGCCCACCATCATCCAAAACGCTCTGATCCGCGAATTATCTCGGGATGGACAGGTCTATTTCATTCACAACCGAGTCGAAACCATCCACAAAGTAGCCGAAGAGCTGGAAAAATTGGTCCCTCAAGCTCGCATTGTTGTCGGCCATGGACAAATGTCTGCGGATGAACTCGACAAAGTTTATCATCTCTTCAAGCAAGGCGAGGTCGATATCCTCGTTGCCACAACCATTGTCGAAAACGGCCTCGACATCCCCAATGCCAATACCATTTTGATCGATCGCTCTGACCAATTTGGCCTCGCCGACCTCTATCAACTTCGCGGCCGCGTCGGCCGTTGGAACCGACCCGCCTATGCCTATTTTCTTGTTCCACAAAGACGCGAACTCCATGAAATTGCCACCAAGCGCCTTCAAGTTCTCATCGAAGCTTCCGGATATGGCGGCGGCATGAAAATTGCTATGCGCGATCTCGAGATCCGAGGCGCTGGTGACATCCTCGGCATCAAGCAATCGGGCCAAATCTCATCCATTGGCTTTCATCTCTACTGCAAACTTCTCAAGAAAACCATCGATGCGATGAAAAGAAAAAGTTCTCCCAGTTTCATCGAAACCAAAATGGACTTTACTTTCGATGCACGTCTCCCAGAAGATTATATTGGTGAACCCTCCCTCAGAATGGAACTCTACCACCGTCTTGGAGAAGCAGGAAGTGAATCGGAGACCGATCAAATCATTTCCGAGATGCAAGATCGTTTTGGAACGCCACCCCCTCAAGTCATCTGGCTCTACCACCTCACACGCCTGCGCATTTTTGCTGCGCAAAGAGGGTATACCCTACTCAAATTTGAAAAATTCACCTTCAAAGCTGAGAAACAAAAAGGGAAAGAAGTCGTCCGTAAAACCTTACCCCTCCCTCAATCCTCTGATCCCGAAGCCTTTGAAAATAGCGTGAAAGAACTTTTATAGGAGAGTCTACGACGCGATATATCCAGCTTTTTTCAGAAGCGCAAGCGCTCCGTATGTTGTGAACCCCGTCACATTGTAGACTTCGTCAAATTCCCAAACTTCTATCGCGTCTTCACCTGGCATAAAATTGGTTATGTTATTGTAAAGGCTCATATCTCGAGGAGTACCCGGCTCTTCGGGAAGTGGAGATATTTTCTCATTTACTTTCTTGTGCAAAGCTTGCACTAAAACATCGGGTGTAAAATCTTCATAAAAAACATCTAATACTTCCTCGCGTGTCTTTATAGTCAAATCGTCATACAAAACCAATGTATGCGGATCAAAGGTGACCCTATGGGGAAGGCCCACTACGGGCCCAATGAGATTTCTAACATAAAGTTCTTGGTGGGGGAGTTCCTTGATATCCTCTACTCCTCCTAAAACACGCGTGATCAAAGATTTCGTAAATTTTTTAGACAATTCTTCGATCACAGTTTCGGAAATCACTCCTTTCACATGTTGAATTTCTGGGGGTTCATCTGTAGTTTGCACGACAGGGATTTGATAACCTTCTGGGAGGTCCCTATAGAATTTGAAAATACCATCCAGTTTTCCAGGTCCACATGTGCAAATCATCCGGGCCATTTGCATGAGTGACTGTTCCCTTGGCGTTAAGAGTTCCCCCTCTTCTAGCATATTTGGCTGCTCTTGAATGTACCCGATGATCGCAAAAAAATAGGCCCGATTGAGCTCGAGAGGATCCCCCTCTAATGAGAGGAGATTGCGCAAAGAAGGATGTTCGAGGGAAGCTTCTTTGAGAGCATCTAGCGAATAATCATAAGTTGCTCGAATGTACTCTAAAACTTCCTCTCTTTTCGGTTTGAAACTTTTGGTCAAGTCTTTGATAGCCTCTGAAACTTTCTCTCTGTCCTCCGCCCCTAACTTCTCTAATCGATAATTCCAGTATATAGCCTCTAAAACTTTCTCGTTATCCGCCTTCTCCAACTTTTTAAACCGGTCATCCGAAGATATATCCTTTACCACTTCCTCTCTGTCCAGTTCGAATCTTTCGGCAAAGTCTTTGATAGCCTCTAAAACTTTCTCTCTGTCCGCCTCCTCTAACTTCTCTAACCGTTGATTCCAGTAAATAGCCCCTAAAACTTTCTCTTTGTCTGCCTCCTCTAACCTCGTTAAACGGTCATCCAAGTCTATAGCCTCTAAACCTTCCTTTCTATCTGCCTTCCCTAACTTCTCTAAAAGGTCATCCAAGCCTTTTGTGAGCTCATCAAGAGAATCAGGGGATGCCTTTTTTGCTGGGGGGGGCAAATCCTTTCGCAAAACTTCTTGCATCGTCCCACTTTGAAAGGTTTTAAGATCGAAGGTGACTGCTTCCCCCGCAACCTCAAATTTAGGCGTGTAGGAAAATTCTTTTAGAGAAAATTCTTGGAGTTTTTTATACATCATATAAGGATTTTTAGGATTTTCAGGATCCGCTGTTAATATTTGTGCATTAATCGCTGCTTGCATCAATGAATGTTCCATGTGAAGGCCGAAAAGGTCTGGATTCTTTTGCACCATCTCGCCCAATTGACTTGCCTGCTGTATTTCCAAAGGAGATTGAAGGGTCTTTTCTAGGAATTTTTGGCTATTGTCTCGTACTTTCTCATCTTTGAATACGAATTGCAAAATTTCCTTCCATTCAGGTAATAAGCGTTTCTCTTGGATTTCTTTTATGATCTTAGGAAGGCTACTTTCCCTATCCTCTGGGGCGAACATAAAAACTGCTTTGAAAATTTCAGCTCTTTGAGATCCATCTGAAATCTCTTTATTCAGAGTCGCTCCTAATAAGTGAATCATCGGGGCTCTCTGCCCCTCTGGAATCATTTCAAGGGCCCTAACCATAGAATTTCTTTGACTGATATCTGGAATATCGCTGAATAATGAAACAATTGGAGCAACCGCATCAGTCCTTTGTTGTTCTGCGATCATCCCTAATGCATGGAGAATATCAGCTAACATAAATCCATCTTCAATCCCTTCGATATGAGGCTCGATTAGGTCAAGCATCTTGGGTATCTGCTCTTCTGGAAACTCTTCGACTGCTTTGAGGATGAACCCTCTTTGAGTTGCATCTTGGATACCTTTGATCAGAAAAGGTGTGAATTGAATCGCTTTTGCTCTTCGTTCAGGAGGAATGTCTTTAATATCCCTATAAATGTAAAAAGATCTACCTGAACAATCTTTGAATAACAAAACTAAGGACTTAAAGATGCTGGAGCCTTCTTTTTCTGGAACTTCTAAGAATGCCTCAAGAACATCTTCTCTAATCGATCCATCTGGAATATTTTCCACCAAAAAATCTGTGACTGGTTGCACCTCAGCTATCTGTTTTTCTGAAAATCGAGCAATTATTGAAAAGAGTTTAACCCTTTGATAGGCTTCTGGTATATCTTTGACCAGAGGTACAGCGAATTGAACAATCTTTGCCCTTTGATTTTTTTCAAAAGATATTAATTTATTGAAAATCGCATCTCTTTCAGCTGCTGAGAGCCCTTCATATAAAGAAATGAGAAACTCGAGCATTTCAATCCTTTGATCTTTAGGAAGCAATGCAATCGTCTTAAACACAAAATCTTTTAAATACTCATCTTTGATGTCATGAATGATTTGCAATTTACGGTCGATTACCCCCGTTTGTGCTTTGTCCTTCGCTTGAGGAAAAATGGCCCCAACGAATGCATTGAGCTTTTCAGCGAGTGCTTGTTGGTGATCCGCCGTCACATCAGAAACGTTTGTCTGAATTTCTACAATACTCCCCAGATCTTCGGGAGTTGCCTTTTCTAATTTAAGAACGGCTTCTACTAAGCCGCTAATTTCCTCATCTGCAACCTCTTTCCGACGCAAAAGAGAATATGCGAGGTTCCTCAAAGGGCCTCTCGGTCTGATGGGTTTGGTCATTTTTAATCCCTTCTCTTGTCCAATATTATTATAATAAAAAAAGATAAATATTAAATTAATTATTTTAACTGCTAATTATCAAAAACTTACACAATCAAACAAAAAAACCAAGGCCTCCGATGTTACTAACCCGAGGGTCAAACAGGTGACAGCTCATAAAGGCGACAGAAACCATTCAGCTCAAGGCGCTGCCATAGGCGTCCGATGCAGGCAACCCCAAAAGGAGGGTTGTCGAAGCAGGACAACGCAGAGATAGGTGTTTTTTGTCCTTTAGGAGTGTCACCTGTTTGACCCTCGGGTAAATAATTGAATCTATCGGGGATTGGCGTGATTCCTTTGATATGAGGGGGAAGTTCCGCTTGAAAAGATATCTTACTGCTTCAAGAAAACAAAAATGACCTCTGGAGGGACTTTTAAGAAGCGCCTGCAAGAGCTAGAAGCTGCAGGCTTTATCCAAAGCTATATCCCTTATGGCTTCAAACGCAAGCAACAATTTTTCCGATTGATTGATGAATATATCCTTTGAAAAGCAAGGGGATAGAACAGGGAAACTCCTATTCTCGACTTTGCAACTTTTGGCAACTTAAGTCATGCCGCCTGAAGCATCCTTTTCACTATAGCTTCCGCCCATTCTTTCATTTTCGGTGTAATATTTTCT
>SDBU01007822.1_pt1 | contig 12255 bp, 10 predicted proteins | sample 2277071 | NCBI WGS metagenome assembly SDBU01 (sample SAMN10397929, study PRJNA504765) | marine sediment metagenome | isolation source: marine sediment core GS08_GC12, 126 cmbsf | place: Arctic Ocean: Gakkel Ridge, Loki's castle | collected 2008
GGGGTGGTTGGTCTGGCAGCATTTCGGGAGGGAACACCACCTCCGCTTCCAGGCCAACTTCTTCATCCGCATGGTGGCAATACTGGTACTTTAACGTCTTCCAGGTCTTCTCAGTCATCGGAAATCTCCTTCGACAACAATTATTAACCTATTTTGATTGTAACACTCGTATTATAAATATCCCAGTGTCAGGTGTCATGTAAGCTGTTGACAAACTGCGTAATTTTGGTTGATAATCTGGTGAACCTGGGATGATACTTATCAGTAAGAGATATAAGGTGCCCGTTGGTCCTGTGGCAACTTGTTTGTCAGCTGCGCTCAAGAGTATTGTATAATACTGGCATCTTAAATTATTTTTGAAAGATTAATAAAAAAAGGAGGTGACGTAGAGAAATATACAAATAATTGCACATCAAATACGTAATAAACTTTTCACAGAATTTGGAGGAAAGAGAGATGAAACAGAAGAAGTTTTATACATTGCTGGCTGTGATATTGCTTGCCAGCATGGTGTTGGCAGCCTGCGCACCAGCAGCGACCCAAGCACCAACAGAGGAAGCTGTAGCCCCCGAACCGACTGAAGCTCCTGCGGAGCCGACAGAAGCTCCTGCTGAGTCAGAACCGACGGAAGCTCCTGCAGAGCCCGAGCCGACCGAAGAGCCCATGGAAGAAGGTGGGACCCTGATCTTCGCCCAGTCAGCTGACGCGGGCACCCTCGACCCGGCTCTGGAGACCAGCGCCAACAGCTTGGCGCCTGCTTTCCACATTTACGAAGGCCTGACTCAATTTGAACCTGGCACGACGACTCCCATCCCAGCACTGGCTACCGGTTGGGAAGCCTCGGAGGATGGTATCGAGTGGACCTTTACCCTGCAGGAAGGGGTGACCTTCCATGATGGAACGCCCTTCAACGCCGATGCAGTGATGTTCAACTTCGAACGCTGGTGGGATACCGAGAACCCTTTCAACCTTGGTGCAGACCAGTTCATCTACTGGGATTACATGTTCCAGGGCTTTAAAGGCGATGAGAACAGCATATTGGCCGGAATTGAGAAGGTCGATGACATGACCGTCAAGCTGATCCTCAGCCGGCCGAATGCCAGCCTGCTCAATACCCTGACGATGGAAAACTTCCGCTTTGCCAGTCCCACGGCTGTCGAGGAGCAGGGAGATATCTACGGTACCGCTGAAGGTTTGGCGGTCGGCACCGGACCCTTCAAGGTCGAAGAGTGGGTCAAGGAAGATCACCTTACTCTGGCAAGAAACGATGACTACTGGGGCGAACTGCCCACATTGGACCAAATCATCTACCGGGTGATCCCCGACACCTCTGCTATGTTCCTGGCCCTCCAGGCGGGAGACATCGATATGCAGAGCATGTGGGCCGTTAGTCCCGACGACATCGCAACCGCTGAGGGTGATCCAAACCTTAAAGTCGCATTCAACCCGGCCTTCAATGTCGGTTACGTGGGATTGAACCATGGCAAGGAATGGCTGCAGAACATCAACGCCCGCCTGGCCATCGCCCATGCGATCGACAAGCAGGCCATTGTCGATGCTCTTTACGCAGGCGATGCGGTACCTGCCAAGGAATTCCAGCCGGAAGCCCTGTGGGGTTACAATGAAGATATTGTCGATTACCCCTACGACCCTGCGCTGGCGGCGGAGTTCTTGCAGACTGCCCTCGATGAAGGGGTTGTGATTCCCGATCCGGTGATCTTCTACGTCATGCCAGTCTCGCGAGCTTATTTCCCGGTGCCCGCGCAGACTGGGGAGCTGATCCAGGCCCAGTTGGCGGAGATCGGCCTCAACACCGAGATCCAGTCACCTGCCTGGCCCGATCCTTACCTCAGCGACCTGCAGGAGGACGGTACCAAGCACGACCTGTTCATGCTCGGTTGGGTCGGTGACAACGGAGACCCGGACAACTTCCTGTGCGTCTTCTTCTGCGGTGCCGAGACCACCTTCAATAACGATGGCGCCGGCGGTGGCTTGCCGCCCGATGAAGATATCGCCCAGCTGCTGCGCGACGCGGTGACCGAGACCGATTTCGAGACCCGCAAGGCCATGTACGAGCAGGCCAACCAGATGATCTTCGACTTGGTGCTCAGTGTGCCGATCGTGCACCGCACGCCGCCCACCCTGATGAGGGCAAACATTGAAGGTTACGTCCCCAGCCCGGTCCGCGAAGATCTTACCTACTTAACTAAGTAGATTTTGGCTGGAGATCAAGTTCTTGGATCAGGGGGACGTATGTCCCCCTGGTTCATTTGATTTAAATATGTGATTATGTAAGCGGGGTATAATCGTTTGAGCGTATTGATCTCTGTATGAATAGGAACTAAATGTCTCAGTACATTCTGCGCCGCTTACTGCTGGCAATCCCGGTCATCATCGGGGTGACCTTTGTCGCCTACGCTATGCTCTTGATGACGGGTGATCCGACGGGTGCCCTGGCTGGTGAGCACGCCACACCGGAGCTGCGGGCTGCCATAAGAGAACGCTATGGTCTGGATGATCCGATTTATGTCCAGTACGGACGTTTTATATACCAACTTGTTCAAGGCAACCTGGGGACGTCCATTATGACCAAAACACCTGTCATAAAAGAACTGAAACTGTTCTTACCGGCTACAATCGAACTGGCCGTGGCTGCAATGACTATCGCGGTTATCGTCGGCCTCCCACTAGGCGTTATCGCGGGCTATAAGCACAACTCTTTCGTTGATTTAAACACTACGATCCTGGCATTGGTTGGAGTTTCAATGCCCATCTTCTGGTTGGCTTTGATGCTGCTGTGGGTATTTGGACTCAAGTTGGGTTGGTTTCCGACTACGGGTCGCATCGATCCAACGATTGAACTCAATACCATCACCAACCTGTTTGTGCTGGACAGCGTTTTGACCCTCAATTTTGAAGCGCTGAAAAGCTCTCTGCACCATTTGGCTTTGCCCGCCATCGCATTGGCTACTATTCCAACAGCATTTATCGCCCGTATGACTCGCTCATCGATGCTGGATGTGCTCAATGCGGAATACATCCGCACCGCCAGGGCTAAGGGTGTCTTGGAATTTACCGTCGTGAACCGGCATGCCCTGAAGAACGCCATGCTGCCAGTGATCACTGTCATCGGTCTGCAAACTGGTTTTCTCCTGGCGGGGGCGATCCTGACTGAAACCATCTTTGCCTGGCCGGGGATGGGCCGCTGGATCGTGAACGCCATTGTAGCCCGTAATTTTCCCGTCGTGCAGGCCGGAGTGCTTGTATTTGCTATTATCTTCGTATTTGTCAATATTATCGTCGACGTTTCTTATGCGTGGTTTGACCCGCGCATTCGCTACCAGTGACCTATGGCTGAACAACACGCTGACCAACTCTCAAATATAGCTCCCCCGTATGCCCACCATGTGGCCAGCTTAGAAACAGTGGAAGCCCGTTCCCCTACCAAGGATATCTTACGGCGTTTGTTCCGTAATAAGCTGGCCATCGCGGGCATGGTGATCTTCGGAATCGTGATCCTGGTTGCAGTCTTCGCCCCATTTTTGGCCCCTGAGGATCCAAACGAATATGGGATTTTCAAGGCCTACCCCCGAGATAATAAGCAAGCTCCCTCACTGGCGCATCCCATGGGCACCGATGATCTCGGTCGCGATATGATGAGCCTGATCTTTTATGGGGCGCGCATATCTGTGCGGGTGGGTCTTTTCGCGGTTGGGCTTGCCATTCTTGTTGGCGCGACATTAGGGGCGATCGCCGGCTATTCTGGGGGTACGGTGGACAATATTATCATGCGTATCATGGACATCATGCTGTCCTTTCCCAGCATTCTATTGGCCCTGGTGATCGTCGTTGCCATCGGTCCTGGTCTTTTTAATGCCATGCTGGCAGTGGGGATCGTGTCTATACCCACCTTTGCCCGCATCACGCGGGCCGCGGTAATCAAAGAAAACGAGAATGTATATGTGATGGCTGCCAGATCGCTCGGTGCGGGCAGCAACCGGGTTCTTTGGCGGCATATCATACCCAATTCGCTCTCCCCGCTGATTGTGGCTGCTTCGCTGGGTGTCGCCGTGGCGATTTTGGATGCCGCCGGTCTCGGATTCTTGGGACTAGGCGCCCAACCGCCTACCCCGGAATGGGGGCTTATGCTCAGCCGCAATAAGAGCCATTTATTTACCTCACCGTGGATGGTGATTTTCCCTGGCGTGGCGATCATGTTCTTGGTGCTGGGATTCAACTTATTGGGCGATGGATTGCGCGATGCGCTGGATCCCTGGCTCCGCTAAATAAATTCGTAGATATTTTATTAATATGGAAGAATTCTTAAAAATCAAGGATTTAACGACCCGTTTTTACACCGAAGATGGGGTCGTTTACGCAGTTAATGGGGTCTCCTACTCGTTAGAAGAAGGCGAAATTCTCGGGGTAGTGGGGGAGAGCGGCTGCGGCAAGAGCGTGCATGCTCTATCTATTATGGGCTTGATCCCCAGCCCACCCGGCAAGATCGAAAAAGGTGAAGTCATATTTGGCGGCCGCGATTTGCTCAAGGCCAGCCAAAACGAATTACGAGATATCCGGGGTTCACAAATCGCCATGATATTCCAGGATCCGATGACATCCCTCAACCCGGTTTTCACAGTCGGCGACCAGATCATGGAAGCATTAAAAATACACCTGGGGATGAATAATAAACAAGCACGAGAAAGAGCTGCAGAATTGTTATCAATAGTTGGTATCCCTGATGGAAAGCAACGTGTGAATGACTATCCCCACCAGTTTTCTGGAGGTATGCGCCAACGGGCAATGATCGCTATGGCCCTATCATGCAATCCTAAATTACTGATTGCTGATGAGCCCACCACTGCACTGGATGTTACCATTCAGGCTCAGATCGTGGATCTGGTGAAGCGTCTGCAGGATAATCTAGGTATGGCGGTCATGTGGATCACCCATGATCTTGGTGTAGTGGCTGAAATAGCCGATAATATCAACGTCATGTATGCGGGCTATATCGTCGAGCGCGGTTCCGTGAGGGATATCTTCAAGCGCACCCGGCATCCCTATACCTTGGGATTGTTGGGTTCACTACCCCGTCTGGATGAAGCACCCGGCACGGAACTGGTTGCCATTCCCGGATTACCACCAGATTTATTATCTCTCCCGAAGGGATGTCCATTTGTTTACCGGTGCATGTATGCTGTCGACCGCTGTCTGGACGAGATGCCTCCTTTGGAGCAGACTGATGGGATAAATCATACTGTTGCTTGTTGGCGTTGGAAGGAAATTGCAGGGAAAGTGTGATACCAAATGGTTCCTGAACAAGAAGTCCTGGTCAAAGTTCGCAATCTTAAGAAATACTTCCCAATCCATAAGGGAGCATTGATCCAGCGCCATGTGGGTGATATCAAAGCTGTAGACGGAGTTAGTTTCGACATCTACAAAGGTGAAACATTAGGTCTGGTCGGGGAGACGGGCAGTGGCAAGACCACAGTCGGACGCACGATGATCCGCCTCTATGAGCCGACAGAGGGCGAGGTCACGCTGGATGGGATTGACCTGTTCAGCCTTAAATCAAAGGACTTATCCCAAATCAGGCGGCGGATAGCCATTATTTTTCAAGATCCATACGCCTCACTGAACCCTCGCATGACGGTCGGTTCTATCATCGCTGAACCGCTTGAAATTCATAAGATCGCCCGCGGACGGGAGAAAGAGGAACGAGTGAATGAGCTGCTCAGCATGGTTGGGTTGGGGCCATACTGTGTAAACCGATTTCCCTTTGAATTTTCCGGTGGGCAGCGTCAGCGGATTGGCATTGCCCGGGCTTTAGCCATCAATCCAGATCTGATTGTCTGTGATGAGCCAATTTCCTCTCTGGATGTCTCAATTCAAGCCCAGGTGGTTAACCTGCTGGATAAGCTTCAGAAACAACTCGGCCTGACGTACTTGTTTATCGCTCACGATTTGAGCATGGTGCGCCATATCAGCGACCGCATGGCGGTCATGTATTTAGGCAAGATCATGGAATTGGCCGATCGGGAAGAAATTTATCTGCGACCAGTGCATCCTTATACCCAAGCGCTGATGTCAGCTGTACCGGTTCCCGATCCAGATATCGCTGTGGAGCGAAAGCATATCATTTTGGAAGGGGATATGCCCAGCCCTGCCAACCCGCCGAAGGGCTGTAATTTCAGTACGCGCTGCCAATATGCTAAAGACATTTGCCATGAGCAAGAACCGGAGTACAGGGAAGTGAAAGATGATCACTTCGTCGCCTGCCACTTTGCGGAAGATTTCCTTTAGCTGAATGTGAATTCCTTTAATCTTGCACCCCTATCCCGGCAAATATATGCTGGGATACATTTTTGTATAGTTCTTTCCTTTGACAATCCATATCCCAGAGACTAAAATTCAGGTAGGAATCGCAATGGGCAAGTTTTGGAGATTCTTCGCTTGCGAAGTTCACCCTGAGAGTAATGAAGGGTTCGTTGAGCACGGCGTTTATCGGTGAACTATTGTATGAAAACAAGCAGCTGCAGATCGATTTAGTTGCTTATTAAAAGTTGGAGCAGTCGAATCAATGAGTGCCTGGCCGGGAAAATACGTAATTGGGCTGACCGGGAATATCGCTACCGGGAAGAGCGTGGTGCGAAAAATGCTTGAGCACCTCGGGGCATATGGTATTGATGCAGACGCGCTTGCTCATCGCGCCATCGCCAAAGATGCCCCTGGCTACCAACCAGTCCTTGACACATTTGGAAATTGGATATTGACCCCTGAGGGTCAAATTGATCGCACCCGACTGGGCAGAATAGTGTTTTCAGATTCAGAAGCACTTGAAAAATTAGAAGCGATTGTCCATCCCCTGGTGAGACAGGCGATTGATCTGCTGATACGTCGCGCCGGTCAAAAAATCATTGTGGTTGAAGCCATAAAACTCCTGGAAGGGCCATTGCGCACAGCGTGTGATAATATTTGGGTAACGACTGCGCCAATGGAAGTCCAGCTCAGGCGTTTGAGGATCAAGAGGGGTATGAGCGCTGAGGTCGCCCGCCAGCGCATCTCTGCTCAGCCACCACAAACGCAAAAGATCGAGGCAGCGGATGTTGTTATAAAAAACAACGGCTCATTTGAGGCTGCCTGGAAACAAGTGTTGGCAGCCTGGCAAAAAACGATCCCGGATGGGGTTGTCGATCTGCCTGCCCCTACCCCTGCCGCGAAGGGCGTACTGGCTGTTGAACGAGCAGGTCCCCGTCAGGCAGAAGAGATCGCTGAATTTATTACTGAAATCAGCAAGGGACGCAGGGCAATGAGTCCCGAGGATGTGATGGCTGCATTCGGAGAGAAAGCTTTTTTGCTCCTGAAGATCGATGAGCGTTTGGTGGGTCTGGCGGGTTGGCAGGTAGAAAATCTTGTGGCGCGAGTCAGTGATGTTTATTTGGAGCCAGGTCTAGCATTGGGAGAGGCTGTAAGAGTTTTAATGGACGCAATTGAAATTGCTTCTCGGGAATTGCAAAGCGAGATCTTATTATTGTTTCTGCCTCCCCATTTGGGCCGCCATAATGCTGTGTGGGATGCGCTGGGTTACAGCCCTCGAAACCCGCAGGATTTGAAGGTTAGTGCTTGGGAGGAGGCTGCCTTAGAATCTATGCCGGTCGGTACCGTGATGTTTTACAAGCAACTGCGCAAAGACCGGGTGTTGAAACCAGTTTAATTACGGTTTTCTTGATGATGTGGAAAGTATCTGGGTGTGATGTGGATCATGGAGTTCTAGTTCGTGAACGATGTCATTGATAGTTTAATCGATAACCTGTCCTTCGTTTTTGAGCGTCTCGATCCTTTCGGGATCTTAGACGTAATCCTGGTTACCGCGATCTTCTTTGTGATCCTGCGTTGGTTGCGGGATACTCAGGCATTGGTTCTCCTCCGGGGAGTACTCTTGGTGATCGCGTTGATCAGTTTGCTGACCAGCCTCGAAGTACTACCGGCTTTTTCATGGTTGATGCGGACTACATTGCCTGCAATGCTTCTGGTGATCCCTGTAATTTTTGCCCCGGAGATCCGCCGGGCATTGGAACGGTTGGGTAGAGCAGGCGCGATCTTGGATGGTGGGCGGGTGACCATCTCGACGGAAATCCAGGGTACGATCACATCTGTGGTCGGTGCCACATCACGTTTAGCAGATCGCCGGCACGGGGCGCTGATTGTACTGCAGCGGAATGACAGTCTGGAGGAATACATTCAAAGTGGGGTACGGATGGTTTCTGAAGTATCACCGGAACTGATTCTACAAATCTTTTATCCAAATACTCCCCTCCACGATGGGGCTGTGATAATAGTTGGTTCTAAACTTGTATCAGCCTCATCGGTTTTGCCCTTATCTGCAAGTGGAGTGTTGTCGAAGTCGCCGGAACGCCAGATGGGTCTGCGTCACCGGGCTGCCCTGGGGGTTTCAGAGGTAAGCGATGCGGTGGCAATTATTGTGTCAGAAGAAACCGGATCGATTTCAGTGGTCAATGCAGGTCGCATGATCCGCCGTTTGGATGCCGAGCGTTTGGAAAACATTTTACGGGCATTATATCGCCCCTCGCAACCAGTCAGGGGGATAGCTGGCTTCTTAAAGAAGATCTTCACTGGTGGAGATGGAACTCCCCGAGAGGAGGTTTAGAGGTTTTGTCACCTTTACGCTGGCTAGTCAGCAACCTGAGTACGATGATCCTGGCCCTGGTATTGGCAGTGGTGGTTTGGATATCTGCGGTCACTGCTGCCAATCCGAATATTGAACAGACCCGTTCGGTCCCACTGGATCTAATCGGTCTTGATCCGGATATGATGGTTGTCGGGAATGTGGCCACTCAAGTACGAGTAACTTTAGAAGCTCCCTCCTCTGTGATGGATTCGATGAGTGCCTCGGAAAAGGCAGTTCAAGCCTGGGTGGACATATCCGGATTAGAACCAGGCACCCATGATTTGGAAGTCCAGGTGCAGATAAATCCAGCATACCGGCCTGTGCGCCGCAGCTCGGTAATACCTGATATTATCTCTATAACCCTGGAACCATTATTGACGCGTACCTACCCGGTAAATCTGGATGTGACAGGTGAGCCAGCCGTTGGATATCAGAAAGGCAGACTCAGTTCGGAACCTTCTTCGATCACAATTTCAGGAGCCGCTTCTCTGGTGACTCAGATCGAGGAGGTGAATGCATCCATGGATATCTCCGGAGCTACTGAGACGATAGAGCGGGATGTGGCGATCGTGGCGGTCGATCAAAATGGCAAGCCAGTGTCCGGGGTGACAATTACCCCGTCGGATGTGAGTGTCACCCAACCGATATTTCTGCAAGGCGGTTATCGTAATGTGATCGTGAGAGTGGTGACGACAGGTCAACCTGCCAACGGCTATAAATTGACTAATATCACAGTCTCTCCGCTTAATATGGTTGTATTTTCTAGCGATCCTCAACTGGTCAACGACTTGCCCGGATACGTGGAAACTGAGCCCGTCGACCTGACCGATGCAGTGGATGATATTGACACCTATGTGGCGATAAATTTGCCTGAGGATGTGACTATGGTCGGAGATCAATTCGTCCTGGTCCAGGTGAGCATCGCGGCAATTGAGGGGAGCCTGACGATGTCGCTGCCAGTCATACCAGTCGGATTGCTCCCGATTCACACCGCAGTAATATCACCTGAAACCGTGGATGTGATCCTCTCAGGCCCGGTCCCTGTCCTGGACACGTTAACTCCCGATGATATTCGTGTTGTGGTGGACGTTTCCGACCTGGACCTGGGAACCTATCAAATCGAACCAATTGTGGATGTAATTCCTGACCGCATAGTAGTCGAAGCGGTGTTGCCCTCAACCGTCGCGGTAGAAATCATTGTCGCGCCCACGCCTACCCCAATCACCACGCCGGTCGCGGCCAGCCAGCCCTGAGAGACGCGCATGTCAAAACCAATTGTTGCCCTGGTTGGGCGCCCCAACGTTGGGAAAAGTACCCTGTTTAACCGCCTGGCTGAAGAGCGATTAGCAGTGGTCGATGAGGTCCCAGGCACCACGCGGGACAGATTAATGGCGGATGCAATTTGGTCTGGGGTGTTCTTTTCGATCATTGATACGGGTGGTATTGACCCGACCCAAACCGGTCAGGGGCGTTCCCAACAACCGCTCTCCGTTGGTTCGGCTGATTTTATAACGCAGATCAAGGAGCAGGCTGAGATTGCGATCGCTGAGGCGAATGCAATCCTATTTATCGTCGACGTTGAGAGTGGGGTCACACCAGCAGACCATGAGGTTGCCCAGATACTTCGCCGCCACCAGCAGCAGAGGGATGGCGAACCCTATCCCCCGATCTTTCTGGTGGTCAATAAAGCTGACAACGAGGTTCGACGCTCACAGGCTTTCCAGTTCTATGAATTGGGCATGGGGGAGCCTTACCCAATATCGGCCCTGCATGGCATTGGGACTGGTGATTTGCTGGAGGCATTTGTCTCATCTTTTCGTTTATCCGGCGAGGAGGTGGAGGACGAATCAGTAAAGATCGCCATAGTCGGCAAGCCGAACGTGGGAAAATCCAGCCTGCTCAACAAGTTGTTGGGGGAGGAGCGCGCCATAGTTAGTCCTATCCCTGGTACCACCCGTGACGCGGTTGATACTTATCTGACATACGAAGATACTCAAATTACCTTGATTGATACAGCTGGGATCCGCAAGCGCGGAAAAATTGAGCCAGGGGTAGAAAAATACAGCGTGCTTAGAACCTTTCAAGCCATTGATCGCGCCAGCGTAGCGCTGTTATTGGTGGATGCTACGATCAGCTTAGCAGCCCAAGATGCCCATATTGCGGGGTATATCATTGATGCCTGGAAAAGTGTTGTGGTGGTGGTCAATAAGTGGGATGCGATCACCAAAGATACCCATACTATGGATGAATACACACGCTTATTGAGACACGAATTGAATTTCTTACCCTATGTCCCCCTGCTCTTTATTTCAGCCAAGACAGGCCAACGGGTTTCCCAGGTGCTTCCGATGGCTTTGCGCGTTCAGGAAGAGCGATTAATGCGCTTGTCCACCTCCAAACTCAATCGGGTTCTCAGGAGAGCGCAAGATCTTCATCCAGCCCCTTCCCGGGCTGGGAAGCAATTGAAAATCTACTATGGTACCCAGGTTCGCAATGATCCACCGACATTCTTGCTTTATGTCAATGACCCAAAGCTGGCGCATTTTACTTACCAGCGGTTCTTAGAGAACCGTATTCGAGAAGATTATCCCTTTTTAGGCACCCCCATCCGCTTGGTATTACGCCGACGTCGGTAATAACCAGATTTTTCCCCATAACATGATTCTGGTATAGTAAGAGAAACCTAAGAAAACTCTTAGGTTGATTTGTATGCCTTGACCTGTTACCATGCCGACTTTATAATCCAATCGCGGTAGAAGTCCTTTTCCCAGCCCATCTCAGGAATTGTGTTTGCGATAATAAATTGGATGGAGCATAACTTGGATCATTTCCACACTGAAACAATCTCTGAACCGCAAGAGACAGAAGAGAAGCGCTCTGGATTCATGAGGTTTCTGATAGATGTCGCCGAGACATTGATCTTGTCGATTGTACTATTCGCGGCTATCAATGCAGTCTCGGCGCGCATTCGTGTGGATGGTGCCAGTATGGAACCAACTCTGCAAAGCGGCGAATTTGTTATTGTCAATAAATTGGCCTACCTGTTTGGTGAGCCGACGACAGGTGATGTGATTGTGTTCCATTTTCCCCGCGATCCAGATCAGGAATACATAAAACGCATTATCGGTCTGCCAGGCGATCGGGTGGAGATTAAAAATGGCGAAGTCTATGTGAACGATCAGGTCCTGGACGAGGATTATATAGCAGCATCACCGGTTTATGAGGATATATTGGAGGTGCCGGGTGATTCGCTGATTGTACTTGGGGATAATCGGAACAATTCTTCGGATTCCCACAATTGGGGACCAGTCCCCTTAGATTATGTCATTGGAAAGGCGATGTTTGTTTACTGGCCACCTACGGAATGGGGGGTTCTTAACCAACCAACGGCCAGTGCTGCTCCTTAAGTGCTCATAAGAGACGAGGCTTCAATGAAGATGAGACCGCGATCTGAAGACGACCATAATAAAGAGTCCGCGTACCAGTGTCCAGAATGCTTAGCTGGCGTAATGCATATGGAGGCTGTGACTTACTTTACATGGTTGAACATGGAGTTGGTCACGGTT
>SDBU01007823.1_pt1 | contig 12255 bp, 13 predicted proteins | sample 2277071 | NCBI WGS metagenome assembly SDBU01 (sample SAMN10397929, study PRJNA504765) | marine sediment metagenome | isolation source: marine sediment core GS08_GC12, 126 cmbsf | place: Arctic Ocean: Gakkel Ridge, Loki's castle | collected 2008
AGGGCGTCCACGATGTGTTGTTGAAGGCGCGCAATCGCGGCGCTGCGGTTCTTTTTATTTCCACGGAGCTGCAAGAGGTGATGTCGCTGAGCGATCGGATTGTGGTCTTTTTCCGTGGGGAAATCATGGGAAATGTCGATGCTGATAAAGCGGATATCCACCTGATTGGAGAGATGATGCTTGGACACCGATTAGATGAATTAGATGCATGACTAAGAATATTTCGCGCAAACAAACGCTCAACTTATCGGCGATCGGCGACGTCGTTCGTTCCGGAACAAGACCCCTGTTCGCGATTCTGCTGGCGCTGATCGCCTCCGCCGGTCTAATCATCATCGCAGGAGCCAATCCCCTTATAGCCTACGGGGCCATGTTGAAGGGGGCTGTTGGCAGCATGCAATCCATCAGCAACACGCTAGTGCGGGTCTCACCCTTGCTCCTGGGCGGTTTAGGAGCCGCCATCGGCATCAAAGCCGGCCTGTGGAATGTGGGGATCGAGGGCCAGATGTATGCGGGCGCCATGGGCGCAACGGCGATAGGTCTCGTAGAACTCCCGGTTCCCTCCTGGCTCCATATCCTCCTGGCGATCTTAGCGGCGGCGATCTGTGGAGCGCTATGGGGTATGATCCCCGCTTACTTACGAGCCTATCGAGGCGTAAACGAAGTCGTTACTACCATTATGATGAACTACATCGGAATTTTCTTCGCCAGTTGGATGGTGCATGAGCCTCAGCCCCTGGCGCAGCCGGATGCCTTCTTCCCCATGTCGCGCATAATTGTGCCAGGCGCACGTTTTCCGATCCTTATCAAGGGGACGAGTTTGCATCCCGGCGCATTTATCGGGATCATCCTGTGTATTTTGATGTATCTCATGTTCCGCTACACGTCCTTCGGCTTCCGAACGCGCATGCTTGGTGCCAATCCCGAAGCGTCCCGTTATGCCGGTATGAAGGTGCGGCGGCAGATTCTGCTTGTGTTTCTTCTATCCTCTGCTCTGGGAGGCATGGCTGGCGCAGGGGAGATTCTGGGGTTGAAACTCCGTCTGTACGATTTCTTTGTTGGGGGTGTTGGTTATGAGGCCTTAGCCGCGGCGCTGCTGGTGGGCGGCAGTCCTATCGGTGTGATCTTCAGCACTATCTTCTTCGCGGGATTGAAAGTAGGGGCAACCACCATGCAGATTGTCACGGGTATCGAAGCGCCCATGGCTCTGGTGATCCAGGCCCTGTGTGTCTTATTTGTTATCGGGGTTGGATTTACCGAGAAAAAAAGGGCCCAACAAGGACAAGAAGAAGAAAGTGAGTCGGTAGAGGAGGCCAAAGCGAATGGAGCTTGACATTATTCTTGATTGGCTTCAAGCAAGCTTACGATGGGGAGCACCGCTCATTATCGTCAGTATAGGCGAGGTCTTCTCCGAACGTACGGGGATATTGAATCTCGGGATTGAAGGCACCATGCTTACCGGCGCGTTGGTAGCAGTTGCGGTCAGTTTCTTTACCGGCGATATAGTCCTGGCGGCGATCGCAGCCATGCTTGCGGGCGCCCTGCTCTCCCTGGTCCACGCCTATCTCACCGTCACCCGCAGGGCAAATCATGTGGTGGCCGGCGTGATGATGAACTTCTTAGCCCTTGGTGCCACTAATGTGCTCTTCGCGCGCCTGTTCCAGACGGAGCGCGAGCGCGTGGCCGTGTTTCCCGTGCTCTCGTCACAGGCGATGAAAGAAATCCCGTTCCTGGGTCCAGTGCTCTTTGAGCAGCCGGTGATCGTATGGATTGCGTTCGTCTTGCCTTTCCTGGCGGCTTGGGTGCTTTACCGAACGAGTTGGGGGTTGAACATTCGCGCCACTGGTGAACACCCTCAGGCCGTGGCGACCGCTGGGCTCTCGGTGGTGGGATTGAAATACTCCGGTGTCTTGATGAGTGGGGTCTTTGCCGGGTTGGGAGGTGCCGCCCTCACACTGTCGGAGCTGGGTTTTTTCTCCTCCGGTGGGATGACCGCCGGACGAGGTTTCATCGTCCTGGCGGCGGTGATCGTAGGTCGCTGGAATCCCATCTTAGTGGCTCTGGCCTGCCTAACCTTTGGCGCCGCCGACGCAGCGCAACTGCGGGCACAAGCCCTGGGAGGCGGTATTCCCTATCAATTCTTGGCGATGTTGCCATACATTATAACCATCTTAGCAATGGCAGGATTGGTCGGTCGAGCGGCACCGCCCAAGACATGGGGAGAATCCTACAATCCAAAAGAATATTGATCGCATCGTAAGAAGTATGTTGCTTGGGGAATAGAAATCCGACGATTTAGGCGCACGGGTCCCTAGGTGACAAACCATCTTGATCTTCAGAATAGTCTTAATGAGCCACGGATTAAGCCTGTATGCTTGGATGGGATGAGGTGGTTACTCATTGACGGGAGAGGCATTGAAAAATAACGTATCCAGAATTATACGTCCGCGCTGGATAACCATCCGGCGTACATGGAGTAATCGGTCCGAGTATTGAGTGACGATGGAGGCAAAATCATGATTGTTGGAGAAATGACCTGGCCTGAGTATAAAGATCATGTGGGCAAAGCAGTGCTTTTCCTTCCAGTAGGATCCACAGAGCAGCATGGGCCGCACCTTCCTCTTAACGTGGATCAAGTCCTTCCGACCAAAATTGCAGAGTTAATCGCAGAGGAGATCAACGGGATGGTGTTACCTACGATCCCGTATGGTTACAAATCCCAACCTGAGAGCGGCGGGGGGCAACTCTTCCCAGGTACGACCAGCTTGGACGGAGATACCCTGGTCCACGTCATCCTGGATGTACTACGCGAGTCTTACCGTCATGGAGGTCGCAAATTCGTACTATTTAATGGCCATTACGAGAATACCTATTTCCTCAAGGAAGCCGCTGATCTTTTCGTGCGCGACGCCAAGGATACGCGGGTGATGCTCATCTCCTGGGTGGATGAGTTGGAAGAAGAGGTCATCGAGGAGATGTTCGCCGATAGTGGAGGTTTCCCGGGATGGGATGTCGAGCATGCGGCCATCACTGAAACCTCCTTGATGATGGTTTTCGCGCCCGAGTTGGTTCGGGAAGAAGAACTGGTTGATGATGGATTTGAGAAAAAACCAACCTACGCTATGTTTCCACCCAACGAGGCCAAGATCCCAAAGACCGGTGTGCTTTACAAGGCTACCTTTGCCTCACGCGAGAAGGGCGAGAAGCTTCTCAAGCATATCGTTCCGGGGATCGTGCGAGTCATCAAGGAAGAATTCGAGGTCTAACTCAAGTCTGTGTCTGTATCCGGATGAGGCATCCAAACCGAAATATTGTCTGGAAAGAAAAGGACGTCCGGGGAGCATTGTTCCCCCCGAAAAAAAACTTGGTCAGGATGATATTAGTTATATAAGTACTACCCTAGGAGGGATGTATTCATGCATGATTTTGCTGGAAAGGATTTTATCTCTGTTAAAGGCGTTGAGCGCGTGGATTTTGAGCTTGTTTTCGATGTTGCCCGTGAAATGGAAGGGATCCTTCGCGCTCGCACGCGGACGGACTTGCTGGCGAATAAAGTCATGGGTTTGATGTTTTTCCAGGTCAGCACACGAACGAGGATTAGCTTTGAGAGCGCTATGACCCGTTTGGGGGGTGGGGTTGTAGGGTTTGTTGATCCCAAGACCACCCGAGCTGGGGATTATTACGCCGAGAGTATCCACGATGTAACGCGGATGATGGAACACTATGCGGATGTCTTGGTGATGCGCCATCCGCAGGATGGCGCTCCGGCCAAAGCAGCGGAATTCGTCGATGTGCCTGTGATCAATGCCGGGGATGGATATAATGAGCATCCCACCCAAGCGTTACTCGATATGTACACCATCCTGCGCGAACGAGGCAGCCTGGAGGGAGTGCGGATTGGGTTGGTAGGTGATATGAACGTGCGCGTAATGCACTCCCTTGCGCTAGGCCTGGCACAATACAAGGCCAAGGCTTACTTCATCACTCCTCCAGAGCTGACGATGCCCATTCCGTGGAGAGATGAGCTCGATAAAGCAGGCTTGGATTACGAGGAAGCAAGAGCGATCGATGACGTCTTGGATGAGCTTGAGGCGATCTATTTGGTCCACGTGAAGACGCCCGACTATCATATCGGTCGTACGGAATCCGGGAGCGAGCATGCCACGGTACCGCCGGCATTCGTGATGGATCGTGAGAAGCTCTCTCGGGCGAGATCCGACATCATCATCCTCCATCCACTGCCGAGGACGGGCGAGGTTCCTACGGATGTCGATTGCCATGCATCTGCCCGCTACTTCGTCCAGGCCTACTACGGTGTGGCCGTGCGTATGGCCCTGCTTTCTCTGATTCTCGGAAAAAAGCCCTAGACGGATCCGTGCAAACATCGCCTACGGATCATTGCAGGCCCTGCATCCTGGTCTGGGCACCAAATGATTCAGCTTTTCTAACAGGGAGAATAGTCCGTGAAGAAAAAGACCGTCGTCCATAACTCGACCGGCAAACTTATACGGGTCTTGTTGGGAAAACCAACTTACGTAGAAATCTTGCCTTTAAGCGATGTAGCCCGGGATTTACACGATCGGGGAGAAGAACGCGATCGTGCGGTGGGCCTGGCACAACATGCCGAGTTTGAAGATGTGTTCCGCCAACTCGGCATTGAGATCAGTTGGGTAAAGCTCAATCCTAAACTACCCTGGCAACTCGGCACCCGTGACTTTGGGGTCAATACGCCCCATGGGATGTTGATCGGTCGGTTTCGCTACTTGGAGCGCAAAGGCGAGGAGGTCATGGCCAGGGAAAGCCTGGAGGAGCTTGGAGAGACCATTCTCACCAAACAAATCGCAAGTGGTTGCGTAGAGGGGGGCGATTGCTACTGGCTCGACGAGGACACCCTTGTGATCGGCAATGGTAACCGCAGCACGTATGCCGGCTTTGAAAACGCCAAGGAGATCCTGGCTGAATACGGCAAGCGTGTTTATGTGGTTGAGTTCCTCTCGAAATGGAATCACCTGGATATGATTTTCCAGCCGGTGGCCGAGCACTTGGCGGTCATCTGTGAGGATGCCGTACCGGATTACTTTATCGGTTTTCTAGATGCCTTGGGTTGGGAACTGATCCGGTTGCCGGCGGAATACGCCGTGCGAACGGAGATCAACATGCTGGCATTGGGTGACGACCGAGTATTGTCGTTTCGTGGGAATCGAGTCAACGAGATCTTAAAAGCTCATGGGTTGGAAGTCTACGATCCCGAATTCAGTTTCTTCACTGCTTTTGGGAGCGGTCCCCATTGCGATTCGCATGAATTGGAACGTGAGCCCTAAAGCTGTTCCATCAACGTGATGTCACCGGGGGAAATGGAGCGAGGTGTATAAGAAAGTTGTCGTAGCACGGCACGGCGGACCTGAAGTCCTCCAGATATGGGAGGAGGCGATCCCTGCGCCGGGACCTTCTGAATGTCTTGTTAAAATCCATGCGGCCGGCGTGGCACGCGTCGATCTCATGATGCGAAAAGGGATCTATCCGGTTTTCACACCCCCCGTGCCTTTTTGTCTGGGCCGCGATTTCGCTGGTCAGATTGAGGCCGTGGGGGAGGGTGTGACGAACTTTAAACCAGGCCAGTGGGTGGCAGCCTATACCGAGGGTGATTGCTACGCCGAGATGATTTGCCTCCCCGAGGCCAACCTCGTCTCAATCCCAGACGGCGTCGATCCAGTGGATGCAGCCTGTCTTCCGGTGAATTATCTCACGGCCTTTCATATGCTCCATAATTTTGCCCATGTCCGGCCAGGTGAGCGGGTGCTGTTTCATGGCGCCGGGAGCGGGGTTGGCACGGCTTTGCTCCAGCTAGGGGCATTGGCGGAATTGGAGATGATAGGGACCGCTTCGCAACCAAAGCATGATCTCCTCTACCGCCTAGGGGCGGCACCGATTGACTATCGGAATCAGGATTTCGTGCGTGAAATACGCAAGTTAGCACCTGGAGGCCTCGATGTCGCCTTCGATCCCATCGGTGGACGACACTTGTGGCGCTCTTTCCGAACGCTCCGCTCAGGGGGACGGTTGATCGCTTATGGCGAACAGTCATGGACCAGCGGGGACGAGATCAATCGGGCTGAAAAAGCCTGGCACGATTTATTAATAAAAGTGTTGCCATTGTGGCCAGGACGCAGCGTTGAGTGGTATGAACTTGATCCCACCATAGATATGATCCCGGCGAAGTGGTACCGTAAGGATTTAGAGACGCTACTCGAACTTCTGCAGAAAGGCCGGATCAAACCCATCATCGCGGAGAAGATTCTATTGGAGGAAGTTGCCCGGGCGCACGAACAGCTTGAGCGTGGCGGGGTGCCGGGAAAGTTGGTCTTGATTTGTAGCCCCTAAGTGATTCTGGCGAGTATTCAAGCTCTGCGGGATCGGATGCGTGTGTGGATCCTTGAGTTACCTTTTTGAAGCCGTGTAGCACGCCAAAATTAGTGCGGTCGACCTTTGAGGAGGCAAATATGTCTTTCGAGCGGATGCCAATTGAAGAATGGTTTGATGAATACCAGTTTGAAACCGATTTCGACATCGGTGAGAGTGGGGTCAAGTGGATCACTGTAGGTGATCTAGAGTTGGACCTCTCCGATGTTGCGTTAAGATACGGACATCATCGCGGCGCGCCTGAACTGCGCGAGGTCATCGCCAGCGACTACGAGGGGTTAACAGCCGATCATGTGGCCGTCACCTCTGGAAGTAGCGAGACCATCTTTGCCCTCATCGCGGGTCTAGTTGGGCCGGATGAAGAGATCATCATTGAACATCCCAATTATCCCACCCACTATTTCGCGGCCGCTTCGCTCGGACGAAAAACCAAGTTCTTTCATTTACGCTTTGACCAGCAGTTTAACGTCGATTTGGATGCCCTTGCGGGCATGATCACGCCCAAAACGAAGCTGGTCAGTCTGACACATCCTAACAACCCTACTGGTTCGGTCCTCTCGACGGAAGCCTTAGAGCGAATTGTGAGGCTAGTGGAGGCAAACGATGCTTACCTCCTGATGGATGAAACCTACCGTGAATTATCATACGCACCACCTCCACCACCTGCAGCTAATTTGAGCCCACGGGCGATCAGCGTGACGACGCTATCGAAAGCGTATGGCGCACCTGGAATCCGAATAGGATGGGCGGCCGTGGCCGATCCTGGCATCATCGAAATCATCCGCACTGTACGGGAGCAAATCACGATCTGCAATTCGGCCCTGGGGGAACGAGTGGCACTAGAGATATTGAAGCGCAAGGCGAGCCTGCTTCCGGCAACCCGTCAGCGGGTGCTCTCCAATCTCGAGACCCTAAGCTCCTGGATGGATACCCGCCAGGATTTGGAATGGGTGCCTCCGGCGGCGGGCGTTGTAGCCTTTCCAAGTTTGAAAGGGGAAGATTCGGCGGATGAGCTTTGCCGAACATTGATTGAGCAGTATCGAACGTTTACCGTGCCAGGCTCCTGCTTCGAGATGCCGGCGCATTTTCGATTGGGATATGGTGGCAGTCCTCTCGAATTGGAGGGCGGCTTGGAACGGCTTGGGAACGCGTTGGACGAGCGCAAAGCCAACAATACTGTGTAATCGGGGGATCAGGTTGCCTCATAAGCAAATGAGGAAGGGATGACCAAGCAAAATAGCCAACAGAATTTCGTCATTAAAACCCTGGCCGATATGATTCGGATTAACTCCGTCAACCCTAATCTCGACCCGAGCGCGCCAGGGGAGGCGGAACTAGCGGCGTATGTCGCTGCGGCGCTGCGCGAGATCGGCTTGGAGGTACAGACCCACGAACCGCAGCCGGGGCGGACCAATGTAGTCGGGCGGCTGAAAGGCCGGGGGAATGGACCTTCGCTGATGCTCTACGCCCATGAGGATACGGTGGGTGTAGAAGGGATGGAGTCGCCCTTCTCAGCCGAGATTAGACAAAGGCGGATGTATGGGCGCGGCGCCTATGATATGAAAGCTGGGCTCGCAGCCTGCATAGCCACAGTGAAGGCTCTGGAGGAGGAGCGTGTGCCCTTGCGTGGCGATGTCATGGTTGTCGCAGTCTCGGATGAGGAAAACGAGAGCATCGGCATCCGAGACTTCCTCGATCGTTACCATGTCGACGGTGCCGTGGTTACCGAACCTACCGACCTGGAGATCTGTTTAGCCCATAAAGGGTTTGTTGTGATGGAGTTGGAAACCCGGGGGCGCGCCGCCCATGGAAGCCGCTTCACAGAAGGAATCGACGCTAACGCCCACATGGGTCGGGTCTTAAGGGAGCTGGAACATCTTAATGAAACCTTGCGAAACCGCGTCGGTCATCCCCTGGTAGGCCCTCCGTCCGTCCATGCTCCCATGATTCAGGGGGGAACCTCAATATTCGTCTATGCCGCTGGTTGCCGGTTACAGGTTGAACGCCGTACCATCCCTGGTGAGATGGAATCCCAGGTGGTGGCTGAGATCCAGGAGATGATTGATCGGCTAGCAAGCGAGGACCCCACTTTCCAGGCGACGGTTCGTCCCTATTTCATACGTAATCCGTACGAAGCACCCCGGGATGCTCACATTGTGAAAGTGGTAGAGGGAGCTGCAAAAAAGATACTTGGCCCCAATGTCGGTATTATTGGGCAAACATTTTGGATGGATACGGCGCTGATCGCTGATGCCGGAATCGAAACCGTTGTAATTGGACCGAAAGGAGCCGGCTTGCACACCAGAGAAGAGTGGGTCGACCTGGACTCCGTAGAAGATCTGGTGTCGATCTTGGTGGAGACGGCCCAAGTTTACTGTGCGTAGAGCTTAGTAATGTCTATCTCGAAGAACGCTCACAGAACCGCAAAGGAGGCTATCTATGGGTGAGGAAAAAACCTTCCTTGGAGAGGTTGCTCTCCTTGACGAGATCGCGCCGGATGACGATTTTGGAGCCTTTGACCTTCTGCCCAACCTGGCGTTGATTAATGAATTGGCAGCGGAATTTTCGGATCATCTCGAATTGATGCCCTACCAGGAATGGGGAGAAACCGTGAAACTCGCGGTGAGCGTGTATCTCCGGCCCAAGAGCGGAGGGGGAAGGATTATCGCCGTCCTGTCTCATGAAGACTATCCGTCCGATAAGGCGGGGCTCGTGCCGGTGATAAAACAAGCTGCCAAACATCTCGAGTATCTGATTCGGGGTATCGGGCATAAATTTGTCGAGGAATCCCTGACGTCGGCGTGTGAGAGCTTAGAGCAGCTAATTGCCAAGGCGTCTGCGCTCTAGCGCACAATTCAGCAGGAGCTTACAGGGTATCTGAAGCTATGCTTGAATGGCATCCAAGAGCGGTAAACGAAGGAATAATCGAATGAAGGCAATTCGTCTAGTTGAGATTGGGAAACATCTGCAGTTGCAGGAAGTACCGGTGCCTGATGTAGATCGGAAGGAGGTGCTCATCCGGATCATGGCCGCTGGGATCTGCCACTCGGACGTCCATTACCGCGCCGGGACATCTCCGGTGGGTCCGTTACCGCAGACGATAGGACATGAAATAGCGGGTGTGGTCGAAGAAGTTGGATCTCAGGTAGCAGGGGTGCGTAAGGGGGATCGGGTATGTTTGCATTACCTATTGACCTGTGGGGACTGTGAATACTGTCGACGCGGTCAGGAACAGTTTTGCACACAGGGTCGCATGATTGGAAAACACTGTGATGGAGGTTTTGCCGAATATATTGCTGTACCCGTCCGAAATCTAGTCCCTCTACCAGAAGCCATCCCCTTTGAGCAAGGCGCTATTTTAATGTGCTCGGCGGCGACATCGTTCCATGCCTTGCGAAAGTCCCGTCTTCAGGCGGGGGAAAGTGTTGCCGTTTTTGGCGCCGGGGGGCTAGGAATGTCCGCCATTCAGTTGGCTTACGCCTGCGGTGCGCGGAAGGTTTTGGCCGTTGATATCCATGAGACCAAACTCAAGCTTGCTGAAGGATTCGGAGCTATCCCCGTGGATGCCTCCAAAAGCGATCCCGTGAAGGAGATTCAACGGCTGACAGATGGCAAGGGTGTGGATGTCGCTCTGGAACTCATCGGTCTGCCCAAAACCATGGAGCAGGCAACCCAAGCTTTAGGGATTCTTGGTCGTGTCGTACTAGCCGGGATCACAGATGAGTCTTTCCAAGTGGATTCCTATGTTGAGCTTTTAGGGAAGGAGGCCGAGATTATTGGATCGTGCGATCACTTCATCAACGAACTCTCAACGTTGACCGAATTTGTACTCAACGGCAGATTGGACCTGTCAAATGTGATCACCGAACGCGTCCCACTGGATACCGACGCGATCAACCAAACCCTGGACACTCTTGAGCGTTTCGGCAGTCTGGTCCGCACAGTGATTATACAAGGAGAATAAAAAATTCCCTCCTTCAGGGGATACAGTGCTGGGGAGCCAGCAAGAGGATTGCGATTTATTTTAAAGAAGGCCAGGATCAAAGCTCATTTATAATTGCAAAACTTCGCATAGGTATTTATGTGCGAAAAAAACGAATCTTGATGGAGGTATTTCACAATGGCTAAGAAGACCGCGGTTTATAACGCAACAGGGAAATTGAAGCGAGTCCTGCTCGGGAAGCCTAAGTACAATAAGGTCATGCCTCTGAGCGATGTGGCGCGCGATTTGCATGATCAGGGAATCTCATTCGACCTTGAGATGCAATATCGACAGCACGCCGAGTTGGAGGATGTCTTCAATCAGGTCGGTGTCGAGATCGAATGGGTGGAATTGAATCACAAGCTTCCGTGGGGCATGTTCACCCGCGATTTCGGCGTCAACACCCCGGATGGGGCCTTGATCGGACGCTTTCGCTATACCGAGCGAAAGGGTGAGGAAGTCATGGCCAAGGAAACTCTGGATGAGTTAGGAGAAACCATGATCCCGGAGCAGGTGGTTCGCGGCTGCATGGAAGGAGGCGATTGTTACATGCTGGCCGAGGACATCCTGGTGATCGGCAATGGTAATCGCAGTACATACTCTGGCTATGAGAATGCCAAGGAAATCATGGCAAAGTATAAGCGGCGCGTGTTTGTCGTGGAATTCCTTTCAAAGTGGAACCATCTGGACATCATCTTCCAACCAGTGGCAGAAAAGCTGGCAGTAGTCTGTGAGGACGCTGTTCCCGACTATTTCATTGGTTTCTTGGATGCCCTTGGGTGGGAGTTAATCAAGGTACCGGGTGAGTATGCGGTGAGCACAGAAGTCAACATGCTAGCCTTGGGTGATGACAAGGTCCTTTCGTTTGAAGGCAATCGCCTCAATGAGATGCTCAAGGCGCACGGTTTGGAGGTCTTCGACCCGGAGTATTCGTGCTTCACCTCAGCTGGCGGCGGTCCGCACTGCTCAACCTTCGAGTTGGAACGCGAGCCTTAAAATTGAGAATAGCGGCCTTGGTCAGAGGCGCATCGATAGCCTCCGACTGGAGCCCTGATGATAGAGGGAGTGGTTAAACCATGCATAACTTCATGGGTAAGGATTTTCTCACCGTCAAGGGCGTGGAAAGAGCGGATTTTGAATTGATCTTCGCAGTCACCCACAAGATGGAAGACATCGTTCGCGCGCGAACGCGCTCCGATATGTTGGCAGATAAAATCCTCGGATTAATGTTCTTCCAGGTCAGCACACGAACGAGGATTAGCTTTGAGAGCGCTATGACCCGTTTGGGGGGTGGGGTTGTAGGGTTTGTTGATCCCAAAACCACACGCGCAGGTGATTATTATCAGGAAATCAACAAGAACGACGATCGCGAAAAAGATGCGATCAGAAGGATGGCCGTTTCTGCATTGTGCTTCCCGGAGCGAAAGGATAAAATAGTTGGACTAAGCACACCCAAGGAGGCGACATGCCGGGATATCTGCTCGGATACGATGTGGGCAGCTCTTCGGTCAAGGCGGCGTTGATCGATGCGGCTACAGGAATTTTATTGGCTGCCGACAACTCCCCCAAAACAGAGCTGGCCATTCAGGCGCCCCGGCCGGGCTGGGCGGAACAGGACCCGGAAACCTGGTGGGAGCACCTGAAAAGGGCAACCGCAGGATTGAAGGCACAGTCGGACATCGATTTTACCGAGGTCGAGGCTGTGGGAATCTCGTACCAGATGCACGGACTGGTCCTGGTGGATCGGCAGGTCGCTTGCCTGCGGCCGGCAATCATCTGGTGCGACAGCCGGGCGGTCGAGATCGGAAACCGGGCCTTTCAGGAGATCGGCCGGGAGCTCTGCCTTACCCGGC
>SDBU01007824.1_pt1 | contig 12254 bp, 10 predicted proteins | sample 2277071 | NCBI WGS metagenome assembly SDBU01 (sample SAMN10397929, study PRJNA504765) | marine sediment metagenome | isolation source: marine sediment core GS08_GC12, 126 cmbsf | place: Arctic Ocean: Gakkel Ridge, Loki's castle | collected 2008
CACTTTAACGCTGCCCCTTTTGGCGGCAATCCCAGCCAGGGTCCTTGGATTTGAGCCCTTTGATGGTCAATCTTCAGTATTTACATCTAACACCGGCATCATCGTCCTGGTTTTTTTATTGATAAGTATTGGGGCAGGAGCAGCTTGGGGTTGGCAGAGGTGGTCCATCTCTGCAGCCCTTTTCTTTGGGATTTTCATTTTGCTCTTCACGAGCCTTTTCACCAACGGTAATGGGCTCTCCTCAGGATTGGTCCGATCGCTGGAATACTGGTTGGTCCAGCAAGACGTAGAACGAGGTGGACAGCCCTTTTATTACTACCTCTTGGTCCAGATTCCTATCTATGAGTATTTGCCTGCGATTGGTGCGATCATAGCAGCAGTATTTGGAATACGAACGTTTGGAGAGAGGGTGTCAACCTGGCTGAGTACAAGAGCTCCCTCTGATCTTGATGAGGATCAGCCGGTTGTAGTTGACTCAAGCCCGAAAGAATTTCCATCTGACCTTGACGAGGATCAACTGGTTGGAGTCGACTCAAGCCCGAAAAAATTTCCAGTGATGCTATTTCTCGGTTATTGGGCTGTCTCATCCCTGATCGCCTATTCTCTCGCTGGGGAGAAAATGCCCTGGCTGACGGTTCACATTGTTTTGCCCATGATCCTGCTCGCAGGTTGGGGAGTGCAGCAATTAATCAACTCCTCCGACCATTCAGTCCTGAAACGATCGAAATCTTGGATTGCTGTGGCCTTGCTCATCGTCTTTGTTTTTAGTTTGGTTGAGATGGTTGGCGGGTTATTGGGCCCTGAAGCACCCTTCACAGGCGATGATATAGCCTCATTACGAGCTACCTCGTTGTTTATTGGCTCGACAACGGCAACTGTCGGCTCGTTGATCGGATTGATTTACATCTTTCAAGACCTACCATTAAAGGCTTTCCGACATTTATTGCGATTCGCCGTATTAGGCATCTTATTTCTTCTCACTGCCAGGACGGCCTTCCGTGCTTCCTATATGAATGCTGATCTAGCAAATGAGTATCTTGTGTATGCTCATAGTGCTCCTGGAGTTAAAACGGTTCTTTCACAGATCGAGGAGTTCTCGCGAAGAACCACAGGTGGACTTTCGGTGCAAGTCGCCTTCGATAATGATGTCTCGTGGCCTTACACTTGGTACTTTCGTAACTACTCCAATACGCATTATTACGCTGAAAATCCTACCAGGGAGCTGCTTGAATATCCCCTAATCATTGCCGGCAATGATAATTGGACTGAGGTTGAGAGAATTATCGGGAATCGCTACATCAGTTCAGAATTCATTCGGATGTGGTGGCCAAATCAAGATTATTTCAAAATGAGTGTGGCGAGCATTGATGCTGAGCGTCGGAGTGAAATATTGCTTGAGACAGGTGACGAACCAGCTCCGATAGGTGCCTTTGAATATATTCGACGTGTGCTTGAACACATTTCCCCTTTCTTTACCGACCCCCAGGCCCGTAAAGCTGTGTGGCAAATTTGGTTAAACCGCGACTTTTCCTATTATGGGGAAATCAATGATAGGGATTTCAGTCTCGAAAATTGGTCACCTTCGGATAGCATGCGGTTTTATGTTCGTCGAGATGTTGCTGAGCAATTGTGGGATTACGGATTTTTGGCGGGGGGTGTATCTGATTTACCGGCCGGTGATCCATACTTGGATCGAATTATGGAACTCCAATCCGAGCTGATTGTGGATACCATCGATGCGGAGCCGATGGGTTTGCTGTCACCTCGGGGTGTTGCGACAGCTGCCGATGGTTCAGTTTATGTCGCTGATTCTCAAAACCACCGAATTGTTCATTTATCAGTACAAGGAACCCTGCTTAACCAATGGGGCTCCTTCGGTCAAATGCAGGATGGAGTTCCTGCTGTTCCTGGAACTTTCTCAGAACCCTGGGGCGTGGCAGTTGATCCAGATGGCAATGTGTTTGTTGCTGATACGTGGAATCACCGCGTCCAAAAATTTAGCGCGGATGGAGAATTTATTAGCATGATCGGTCCTTCCGCCGAGGGTGATGAACAAATCTTCTGGGGGCCACGCGCGCTCGCCTTTGACCGTGAAGGGCGTCTGTTTATCGCTGACACTGGAAACCACCGAATCGCGATTTATGATAATACGGGCGAGTTTTTGGGAGATTTTGGTGAACAGGGATACGATTTTGGCCAGCTTCGAGAGCCGGTCGGGATCGCCTTCGATTCTGATAACAGGATCTACGTTGTCGATACTTGGAATCACCGCGTTCAGGTATTTGAGGAGATTGGTGAAAACGAATTCTTCTTTATGAAAGAGTGGACTGTTGAAGGTTGGTATGGAGAATCACTTGAGAACAAACCCTATATAGCGATTTCTTCCGATGACAACATCTGCCTTACCGATCCAGAGGGCTTTCGAGTGCTCTGCTTTTCCCAAGAGGGTTCATACACCATTGGGTGGGGGGACTATGGCGCCACCGACAGCAGATTCGGCCTTTTGAGCGGAGTTGGTTTCACAGAAGATGGAAAGATTTGGGTTTCTGATCCAGGTAACAACAGGGTGATGCTATTTGAACCTCCATTACCTTAAATTGAGATATACGTATAGAGGAATTAATGAGCCCTAAAGGGAAATTTGAATGAAACTACATGAGTATCAGTCAAAAGCATTGTTCGCTGAACACGGTGTACCGATACCACGCGGGCGTGTTGCATCGACTTCGGCAGAAGCAAAATCAATCGCCCAGGAGCTTGGATCTCGAGTGGTGGTAAAGGCGCAGGTGCTCGTAGGCGGTCGAGGAAAAGCAGGCGGTGTGCGATTGGCAAGTTCGCCGGATGAAGCTGAAGATCTGGCAACTCAAATCCTCGGGATGAGAATAAAGGATCTCCCGGTTCGCAAGGTTTTGGTCGATGAAGCTGTCGAACCAGTGATAGAAATTTATTTGGGTGTGACCAATGATCGATCGGCGAATTGCCCTGTGATCATCTCTTCTTCTGAAGGTGGAATTGAGATTGAAGATGTCGCTCGTACAGAACCCGACAAGATCGTCAAGATTTTTGTGAATCCACACCTGGGTTTGCAAGAATTTCAGGCTCGAAATCTTGTTTCGGCGATTGAGCTACCTAGAGCGTATTGGCGTGATTTCATTCGGATTGCCCTAGGTCTGTATGACGCCTATCGGACAACGGATGCCACGCTCGCCGAAATCAATCCGCTGGTGATTACGAATGACAATCGATTGCTCGCCCTGGATGGCAAAGTTGTCTTGGATGACAATGCCCTCTTCCGACACCCCAATCTCGAGGAGATGCGAGATTTGGACGAAGAGGATCCAGCGGAAAGGGAAGCTCGAAAATATGGCTTATCCTACGTCAAATTAGACGGCGACATTGGGTGCATGGTCAACGGCGCCGGGTTGGCAATGGCCAGCATGGATGTGATTAAGATATCTGGTGGCGAACCAGCCAATTTTTTAGATATCGGTGGAGGTGCCAGCGCCGAAAAAGTTGCTGCTGGTTTGAGAATCATCATCGCCGATCCCAACGTGAAAGTTGTGCTCATCAATGTTTTTGGCGGAATCACAAGATGTGATGAAGTGGCGCGTGGAATTCTTTCTGCTCTGGAAGAGGAAAAGCCTGATGTTCCCTTGATTGTGCGCCTGGTTGGCACGAATGAGGAAGAAGGACAAAGGTTATTATCTCGTGCCAATTTGATTACAGTCAGCTCACTTCATCAAGCAGCTGAACTCGCCGTAGCTACTGCGAAGGAGAAGTCGGCAGGATGAGTATTTTAATTGATAGATCAACTCGAGTTATGGTGCAGGGGATAACAGGCCGTGAGGGATTTTTTCATTCGGCTCAGATGTTGGAATTCGGAACTCAATTAGTCGCTGGCGTGACCCCAGGGAAGGGTGGGGAGTGGGTGCTTGAAGGCAAAGTCCCCGTATTCGATACCGTCAAACTTGCGGTCGATACATCTGGCGCGATTTGCAGCGTCATTTTTGTGCCCGCCAGGTTTGCACCGGATGCAATTCTGGAGGCGGCGGAAGCTGAAGTCCCTCTTATTATATGTATCACCGAAGGAATTCCAGTTCAAGATATGATGCGAGTCCAGCACTACGTGGAGCAGAAGGGCGTTCGTCTGATCGGACCGAATTGTCCAGGGGTCCTTTCACCGGGCGAATCAAAAGTAGGGATTATTCCCGGTCAGATTGCCGAACCTGGGAATATTGGCATTGTCTCGCGCTCAGGAACGCTCACCTACGAGGTATTGTATGCACTGAAACTGAATAGCATGGGTGTTTCAACCTGTGTTGGCATCGGAGGCGATCCAGTAAATGGAACTGATTTCATCGACATTTTGGGGATGTTCGAAGACGACCCCCACACCGAAAAGGTGGTCATCATTGGTGAAATTGGCGGCTTTGACGAAGAGCGCGCAGCAGAATTCATACGCGATCGTATGACCAAGCCGGCAGTGGGATTTATTGCTGGACAGACGGCGCCTCCCGGGAAGCGGATGGGGCACGCAGGTGCAATTGTAGAGGGAGGATCGGGTCTGGCGATTGACAAGATCCGAGCACTGCGTGAGGCTGGTGTTCAGGTAGCCGACTGGCCAGAACAGATCCCCACTCTGTTGTCACAAATTTAAGAACTTTATACTCATGACACCGTTGAAAAAGTGCAATCGCAAGAAGAGGGCTTCCACACATACACCTCTACGCGCTTTGAGGGCAGTTTTTTCAGTAGTCTCAATCACCCATAATTAATGGGGTTTATAAATTTCATCTCGATTTGCAAGGGAGAGAAAGGACACGGGTGATGACCAAGGCACCGGTTCAAGCAGAAGCAATCGACACAATCGAATCTCTGCGAGACGACCTTAAACGAAATCCAAAAGAAGCGACAAATTACTTGCGACTTGGTTGGGCCTATTACGCCAAAGGCAAGTATGATGATGCCGTGGAAATCTTCAAAGACGCCAACGACCGATTTAGTGATGATGTCGAGGTGCTTTATGCACTGGCATTAACGCTGAAGGTGATGGGGAACAAGGATAAAGCGCTCAGTTATTTTAGGAAAGTTACCCTGCTGGCGGAAAAGATAAAAGATAAGGACAAAGCCGGAATGCTGCGCCGATTGGCAATTGGTCACGCAAACGTCATCGTGGATGGTGATTGGAATCTGGCTGGAGAAACCTGGGAGTCAAAATGACCAGTAAACGAGAACGCATTCAGGCAGTTATATCAGGTGAGATTGCAGATCGACCTCCTGTAGCACTGTGGCGACATTTTCCGGTTGATGATCAGGATCCGATCCAGCTGGCTCAGCGCACATTGGAGTTTCAGAAGGAATATGACTTTGATTTTATTAAGGTGACTCCCGCATCTTCATTTTGTGTGAGAGGGTGGGGGGTTGAAGATGTATGGAATGGGAAATCGGAGGGGACGCGAGATTATGTCCGTCGCGTCGTCGGGCAAAATGATGAATGGCTGAAGCTTGAAGTGCTTGATCCAGAAGCAGGAAGCTTGGGGGCGCAGCTCGAATGTCTTGATTATTTGAAAACCTCAGGCCATGCAGATACACCTTATATTCAAACCATCTTCAGTCCACTTGCGCAAGCAAAGAACTTATCTGGAAATGATTTTCTGATGACGTCTATTCATCAGGATCCTGAAAAAGTGCTTTCCGCAATTGAGGTGATCACTCAAACAACGATCGCTTTTATAGAAGCAGCGAAAATGCGCGGAATCGCTGGAATTTTTTACGCCATTCAGCACGCTAATTTTCGATATTTCGATCGGGCGTCCTATGCAAAATTTGGAACGCCCTTTGATCGAAGAATACTCGATGCCACACAAGACTTATGGCTCAATGTGCTACATCTGCATGGTGATGAATTAATGTTTGACTTGGCTTCAGATTATGATGTTCAAATCGTCAACTGGCATGACAGAGAGACTCCACCGAGTTTAAAAGAAGGAAAATCTTTGCTTGATGTGGCAGTATGTGGTGGTTTGCGCCGCTGGGATACGTTGGTCGTGGGGAGTCCTGCGGAGGTCTCTGCTGAGGCAATAGATGCCTTGAGTATGACTGGGGGAGGGAGCGGACACGTACTCGGGACAGGATGCGTTGTTCCCATCCTCGCTCCAAAGGGTAACCTGCTTGCGGCGCGGCGAGCAGTTGAGGCATAACATTCAACATCGAGCCGAGTGTTCCATCCTTTATCTATCCTGTCTTAAATATCACGTCGGACAGAACACTCGGCATGATGTTGTTACTCGAAGGTAGCAACAGTGGCAGGTCCCAGAGTAATCGCAGGTCTGGCAAAAGGACGCAGACTTCTAATGGTGCCAGGTGGGAAGACGAGACCCGTCTCCGACCGGGCGAAAGAGTCACTATTTAATATTATTGGACTGAGCATAATTGAAACCAGATTTCTGGATCTCTTTGGCGGTACGGGAAGTGTAGGTATTGAAGCGCTAAGTCGAGGGGCAGCCGGATCAGTTTTTGTAGATCTGCAGCAGGATGCAGTCGATACAATCCATGCCAATCTTGAACATACCGGGTTATTTGAAAAAGCTGTGGTCTATCGCCGCGATGCTTTTGATTTCATCCTTACCCTGGCCGAGCCACCCTTCGACTTCATCTACATCGCTCCTCCGCAATATAAGGAATTGTGGAGCAGGGCCGTTGTAGCCGTTGAAAGATCCCAAAGATGTCTGAATCCGGATGCCTGGGTCATTGCCCAGATACACCCTGATGAATATGAGCAATTGGATCTAGATCATTTGGTTGAGTTCGACCAACGTCGATATGGAAATACGTTGCTGGTTTTTTATGAGCTCCCGGGGGAATGATTTGAATAAACGCCCACTCCCCATTTTGCCCTCAGGCTAATGAATGAGGCTTCGTGAGCCCATCCTTTTATCCCCACCAAATACCCTGCGAACAAACTCGTACATCACCACAAGCTCCCAAGCAAAGGGAGCAAAACCAAGCAACCCAAGAACAGGCATCATCCCATACTTCAAACCGAAAATTTGTAGCGCTTCCGGGATCGTGTAAACCCAATATGCTCCGGATGCATTCAATGCTTGGAAATTCCAGGATTCCCATATGAAACCACACAACAGACCTGCAAGCAGGATCACGACAACATTTCTGACCTTACCTCTCCGCAATTCGTCAAGCAATGATCTAACTCCAAGACGCTGGTTTAATGGCTCAATGAGAAAGATGTAGCCCAGCCATATAAGACCGAAAAGATAGGCTGCGATTTCTCCGGGAAGGAGGATGGGGAGAACTACCATGATGAGACCAAGGATAACGAGTGGAACACCAATGAGCTTTTCTTTATTTCTACGATTGCTCCGATTGAGTTTCACTTTTCCCCTAAAGAGGGAGATTTGAACCAAATCGATGGTGACAAAAACGCCCGGCATTATTGTGGAAAAAGACCAGAAGAAGCCTAAATTACGCTGGAATGGTTCGATAGGTAATCCAAGATATAGCCAGTTTTTAAGGTGAAGGTTATATGCCTCAAATAACAACCAGACCCCAACCGAGATGAGCAGTAGAAATGGTATTTCGCGTGGATTGGAGCTGAGTCGCGAGCTGCCGCGTACACGCAGCACAATGGCATCAACGAACAGTATGTATCCGGTCCACATGATAGGGGTGAACCAAGTCGCGACGAGTTTATTGCCGACCAGGAGCAGCAGTTCGGCAGCGAGCATGATAAACAGACCGAGCCAGCCGTAGAGATGGAAACGCATCAACCAAATCCCCTGGGATTATCCTGCTGTGAAAATGATATCGAGACGATCTTGGGAATCATACATATACTTGGCAAAGAAGGCAGAACCGGATCTCTCAGCCTCGAATGTTTTTGGGATGATTTGCGGCAGGTCTTCAACCAGGGGAATGGTATCTAGATCACTGATCTTTACCCATTCCGGTGTCCCCTCCGGCCTTTGTGGTAAGGCGACTTTATGGTCCACCCGGCCGATGAAAACATAAAGCCCAATTCCAGGGTTTGTTTTGGTGTCTATCTGAACGATTCCGCAAAGAATGAGAGCTGAGGGAGAGTGATTTGTCTCTTCCAAGATCTCACGGAGAGCTGATGTATATGGTTCCTCCCCTTTTTCAACATGACCACCGACTCCATTGTAGAGCCCTGACCAGGTGCCACGACCTTTGGGAACCTTCATCAGCAGGATGTCGTCCTCGTGGAGCAGGAAGGTTAAAGTGCGCGGAATAAGCGAATACCGATCTGGTTGGTATCGCTGCCCTGAAAGCGACATAAAAACCAATCCCTAATCAGCGAGATCGCTTGTATCTTCGGCAGGCTGTTCTTCTAAGTGATAAGAGGAAAGCGGTTCGTGAACATCCAACCTCTCGGTGAATCGTTCCACCTCTTCACTGGTCCCGCCTACGTTTAATCGATCGAAGAGCGAAGTGAATTGATCCTCCCATCCAGCTTCGATTTTTTCCCTTTGATCCGCTGAAATATTCCACAGATCCGCTTTGAACGGACCAAGTGCTCGTTTGCGGGTTTTGTAGTAAAACTGTTCCTCTGTTTGGTCAGCCTTTCGTTCATCGCTGTGGTTTTCTCTGAGATATGCGTAAATTTCTTCACGCAGTTCATCCGGAATTCGATCGTAGAGTATATTCTGGAAGTTCGTGGCGAGATGCACTTCGAGGGCATTTGCATCAGCAAAGCGCGCGAAGGCTTCCTCGGGGAGAGTTGAGGCACCATGCTGTACTGCACCACCCATGCCATAGTCTTTGGCAATAGCAGATAATTTTTGGAGGGTATCAAAATCTACGCTAACTTGAGCGATTGAACCGTCTGGCAGGACCACACCACCGTGAGATGTTCCGGTTTGGATGCTGATTTTGGAAAGCCCTTCTTCTCCTGGCGCAGTGAGATCGAATTGGCTTTGAAAGCCGTCCATGAAGGCTCGTAGTTCCGGTTCGGTGCTGTTTTGCCCTCCAACTTCTCCAATCTCGCCACCCAAAGATGTGTTGACGCCGTCGGGCTCAATCCCTCGAATGAATGTGGCGAAATCAGCACATAGGCTAAAGTTAACTTCCTGCTGTTCAGGGATTGTTTCCTTCGATAAGTCAACCAGGGTCGAGGTGTCGATGTCGATATTGTAGAAACCCGCTCGCAATGAGGCGCGACATAATTTGCGAATGGTAGAAATCTCGCTTCCTGGATCGGCCTGATATCGTTTGGCGCTAACCTGGAAGTGATCTCCTTGCAAGAAAACTGGTCCTGAGTATGACTCTGCGATCGCGGCCGCGAATATATTTGAAGCGTATTCGGCCGGAGCCTGGTCTGTATATCCCATCTCTGACCGAGCGATTTCAAAAATTATAGCCTTAGCATCGATACCCTTCGCCGCTCTAAAAACTGCCTTGGCGGCGTAGAAGGGAAGGGATCTGAGGTTGATAGCTGGGACTGAAAAATCATCCCGTACCTCTCTCCGCCCTCGAGCCAAGTAAAAGTCATGTATGGATGCGGGGAGTATGCCTAATTCTTGGGCACACTCACGAATAATCCATTGGGCGATTGGTTTTGCATTGGCATCTCCAAATACTGCCATTCTTACCAATTTGTCCATGTTGGAACGCAGATCAGAATGGTTCTCAATGGAAACTTTCATATCATCGGATATCTTAATACTATCGCCTAATAATTTGGTTATTCTTTCGATGGTAGCGAACTCATCCATCCTTCTCTCCCGGGATTTTTTTATTGATTATACCTTCTTGCTTGCGTCAATTCCACGCTCAATGGGCGATGCACAATCGATTTGATCCTGAATGGATGTAACGCCTGCCAATCCTGAGAGCACGCCGTCAGGCAACAGTCAGTCTGCCGTTTGCTCAGCGGTACCAAGACCGATATAATCGATTTAGATTATCGCCTTTGGATGTGGTGTATTTTTGATTAGCTTTTCTCGAGCAAAACACACAACTCTCGGGGATAGGGACAAGGTATGGTTTGAAATAATATTAGAAGGAGAGAGGCATGAGCGATCCACTGGATAAGATTACCGAAGGAAAGGACCTCCTGGGCAAAATCAAAAATACCTTATCAGGTTTTTTAGGTTACGTTGATAGAGGGAATCGGCGCGATGCGGATAAGATGTTGCGAGAACAGATTGCTAGCCGGTATGAGGAACAGTGGTCTCGAGTATCGAAGCTTCAGAGACAGTTGATCTCTGCAGGAAAAATTCAGTTAATTGATGATCTGGAGGAGGGCGCGATCAAATTGCGCATCTTCGCAGACCGCATTCGACGAGCTGCATATGGATATGCGGGTTTCTTTGATGCTGTTCGCGTTAATTCAGATGAATTGGAACGAATCTACGCCTTTGACAATGCGCTCTTGGAAAACGTCGATGCTCTGGCAAGTGCAATTGATAACATTGAAGCATCCATCGAAACGGATGGATTGCCAGCCGCAATTCGTCATTTGGTGAATTTGAGTCAAGAGGCGAATGACACGCTCGCTCACCGAAAAGATGTAATCCTGGAAATGGACACCAGCCAATAAAGTGAGGAGATGAATCATGGCAAGAATTTTTGATGTTGTTGAATATACCGACGAAACGCGGGATGAAATCGTCCACAGATTTCCTGAGGATGGGGCTGGCGATTATCGCATAGGCAGTCAGGTGATCGTGCGAGAATCGCAGGAAGCGGTCTTCTTCCGTGATGGCAAAGCGCTCGATGTCTTTGGCCCGGGACGACACACGATCACGACTGCAAATATTCCCGTTCTGATCGATCTGATTGGGAAAGCGTTTAATGACCGCTCGCCCTTCACCGCGGAAGTATATTTCGTATCCATGCGCGAATTTGCAAATGAGAAATGGGGCACACCACAACCGATCATCGTGCGAAACCCAGGGATGGGACTTGGTGTCGCATTGCTGCAGGGATATGGCACCTACAGCATGCAAATAGCAGATGCACAGCAATTCGTCACTCAGATTGTGGGCGCGAGAGGGACCTATAAGACTTCTGATATTCAGGCGCGACTGCGTTCGATGTTGTTATCCAAGTTATCCGATCTGCTGGGTGAAACCACCAGTGTTACGAGTGTTCCCGAGTTAATCGGCCTGATAGAAGAGCTTGGCGCCGGAGTAAGAGCGAAAGCTCAGGATGACTTCGCCGCGATTGGAATGACCTTGAAGACTTTCTATATCGAGAGCTTGAAACCCTCCGACAAGTCTGCCGAGGAGCTGCGTGCCATGGGTATGCTGGATATGGCAACCTATACGCAACTACAGGCTGCTGATGCGATGCGTGATGCAGCACAAAACCCCTCCGGCGGTGCCGGGCTTACAGCCGGCATTGGCGCGGGGATGGGAATCGGAAGCGCTCTGAGCGATGCTTTGAAACAAGGCGGGCAGGCGAGTCAGCCTGCGGCCGGAGTGCCAACTGGTGGAGGTCCACCACCTGTCATGACTCCCTCGGAGGCTGCCAGCTATTTGAAAGTCGCTGAGGAGGATGTGCTCGCGGCGATTGAGGCGGGCCAGATTAAGGCCAAAAAAATCGGAAGTGCATATCGAATCAGTAAGGAAGCTGTTGACGAATTTCTCAACAGTTAATTCTCGATAGCAGCAATGAGAAGTCGGTGCTGAGTATCCTGGGCACCGACTTTTTTTATTGCAACAATCGGAATAACTAGTATCCCAAAGACTCTGAAATCTTCGCAACGATGGGCATACTGATAGATCCCGCTTTATTTTTTCGCAGGTAGGACTTTAGTTTTTTATGGTGTACCCCGGGAGGAATAGAGCCCTGCGCTTTTAATTTTGCATTGGTATGCAGGAAGACCAACAAGGGTGTAATTTCAGTTTCGGTCTTATCAGGCACCAATCGGCTTATTTTCCTTTTGGTGGAACGCACATCCATTTCAGCGTCGGATTGAATACGCTTGATTGCTTTTTTTCGTATCTTGCCTCTGCGCTCTTTCGCCTCCCACCACTTCCCATCCTCGTAGGTTATCTCGCCCTCTTGAAGGCAAGGGATTAACACAAAGCCCTTTGAAGTTGTGAACAACACGTGATCAGAACCAAGGGAGTAATGGAAAAGGGCGTATTCAGACCCCAAGCCCTTGAGCGCACCGTCGATGATTTCATCCACTCGAGGGCTTCTGCCCCATTTATTCGATAGGGAGACCCCAGTTTGAGTGAAAATCACGCCAATAAGGGCCGAGCCAAGAG
>SDBU01007825.1_pt1 | contig 12253 bp, 6 predicted proteins | sample 2277071 | NCBI WGS metagenome assembly SDBU01 (sample SAMN10397929, study PRJNA504765) | marine sediment metagenome | isolation source: marine sediment core GS08_GC12, 126 cmbsf | place: Arctic Ocean: Gakkel Ridge, Loki's castle | collected 2008
GTCAGATTTATCAGGTTTAGAAAAACGACACTAAAATGTTTGACTTTTGCTTTTCTCAATGAACACCCTCCTCAAATTAGGGTCATTAGATTCGCAATAGTTCAGTTTATTCTTAGTGCTTCGATGAAGCCCCCCGTCTCTGAATTGTTGGTAGTATTATACCCTAAAGGCTGTTGTAATTCAACCCAAATAGTCGCCAAACGCCCTTCACTGAGCCAATTGCGGGCGTATCGGAAAGAACACAGACCTTTTATAGGTCCATAGCGAAAAGTTTTTCTGTGTGCAGATCGGCTGTGGGCAGACAAAATATCGCAGCTCCGCCCATAGCCGAATCGATTGAAAAATCTTCTGTCTCCTCACCTCACCACTCACTATTCACCGATAATCAATTACCAATAACCAACAAGAAAGGGGCCTAACCAAATCAATTGGCATAGGCCCCGAATTGACGCTAATCTGCTATATCAACCCCGTGAGATATGAAAAATACGACGTTATCTAACGGGGTCAACTGCGTAATTTTAATTGCCACTTAAATCCCGGCTTACGGTGCCGGCCGATACAGACGAATTCATCGAAGTACATCGTACCTGAACCACCGGCTACTCCCGATACATCGGGATTCTTGTTGCCCAGACCAATAGCAATCGTATTGACATTGGCCAGATTCACACCCTGGTCTGCAAACAACTTCAGGTCGATATTCCATTCCGTCCAGGTCTCTATCTGTGTCGCATTTGGATTATCGTGAGTGACTACCGCGTTGCCATTGAGAGCCATATACAAGGACTCAGCAGCATTAGACGCAACACCGTAGAACCAAATCGATAGCACTCCAACACCTTCTTCAGTCCAGTCTCGTGGATAACTCAACGTCATCTCCACCTCTGAATATCTGAGGATGCTGTTGTCATAGAAGAGCGGCATCGACTTGCCGCCTCCGTGAATGATAGTCTCCTCCATATAAGAACCAGTGGTTTCATCGCCAATCATCGAGCCGGTTCCATTACCGGGATGGGATGGTTTGGTAGGATGCGAGGCATAGCCAAGCCCATCTAACCACACCCACCATATCTCATTGTTGCCAACGTCATAGTCCTCGAAATCGTCCACGATAAGGAAGTTAGCTGTCGTAAAGCTCCAAATATTGCCTGCCCACGGACTGTCGGGATTGACATTATTGACCTCATCAACACGCCAGTAGTAGGTGGCATTCCACTGGAGTTTTCCGGGGTCATAGCTTTCAGAACCCAGGGCTCTGTTGCCCTTGTACTCGGGCGAGCCGGTATCGGCATTTTTCACCGCATCCCTGTCAGTTCCGAAATAGACCTGGTGCGAAGCGGCTGCTTCTCCCGCTCCCCACTTAAGAGTCGGTGTCTGCTTAACACCTGTGGCACCGTTAGAGGGGTTCGCGCTGCTTGCCTTTACTGGTAACGATAGTGCCGCCTGAGGAACCACTTGCTTTGACGTTTTTGGACCTTGCCAACGCAACTGGGCCGCGGCGGCGAGGTCGTATTCAAAATATTCCATCACAAGGGAATATTTCCCGGCGACAAGTTCAATCGTTCCGCTATTCTCGACGGCCCTATGCTCAGTCCAGTTATCAACGACTAACTGGTCATTCACCCACAGGCGGACACCGTCATCGCTCGTAGTATAGAAGGTCCAGGTCCCGGAGAACGGTATCTCCACCTCACCAGTCCATTGTATGGAGAATTGATCGATGTCGACCCTTGGATCCGGAGACTCCTCGACCCAGGCAAAGTTAATCTGGGCATCTTCACGCTCCAGTACCAGTCTCTGGAAGGGTTCAGTTGGAGGAACCGAACCGGACCAGTGATAGTACGACCCTCTCAGGCCGCCACCTTCACGAGTAGTAGTAAAGCTCCAGAGGTCACCCTTATACGTCTCGATGGCATCAAACTCATCGACCCGCCAGTAGTAAGTCTTCTCAAATTCAAGCGTGCCGGGAGTATAGGTTGTTGCTCCCTGAGGGACACCGCCAACGGCACTGTTCACATCGTCAAAATTATCGCCGAAGTACACAGTATGCAATTTCGCATCGAACCCGGGGGCCCAGCTAAGGATTACATTCGGGTCCACAAATTTAGCACCATCAGGCGGATCAGGGTCGTACGCAACCCTGGACGGAACCTTAAAGCTCCAAACATAGCCTTTCCATGGACTGTTCGGGTCCGTGTCATTGACTTCATCGATTCGCCAGTAGTAAGTCGTTCCGAGGACAAGACCCTCCGGATAAAGAAATCCTGGAAAGCCGGCAACAAAAAACGTCTCGGTCCGATTGCCCTGGAACGTATCGGCGATACCATCGTTCACATCATCAAAATCCTCGCCGAAATATACATCGTGTGAGACTGCAGAACCTCCCGGCATCCAGCTAAGGCTCACCCATGTATCCTGATGTAGGCCACCATCAGCAGGGACGGGTCTACGGGCCTCATAGGTCAACAAGAGCCACTTATTATACATGTACTCCTCGACGGCCTCCATTTCCCCGTCAGTGAGCGCCCGGCTGTAGACCAGGATCTCTGCCACATCGCCGTCCCAACCCAGGCCACCGCGAAAATCGAATCCGGCGATCCGCCCTTCTGACATGGCGTTTTGGACGCCGTGATTGATATCACGGCGTTCGCCAAGAAACTCTCCGTCGCGATATACGTCCATGACACCGGTGATGCTATTGAGCCGGACTACGTTGACAGTAAAGCCTTCTATCAGCTCCGGATGATCGTAATTCACCTCCCATCGCATGCCGGGCCCTCCGCCCAACATAATGTAGGTATTGTCCATGTGGAAGCCACCTGGAGTGGTTACGCCAAAACCACCTACTTCACCCCAGCCGATAAATCCTTGGTGGTAATGGGGCCAACCCTGACCTTCTCGTTCAAGCTCAGTTATCATTAGACTTTTTTGCATTCGGCTACGGCTGACGCCAATCACCGTTATGTCTTTGTTATTGAGGCTGTACTCAAACGCCATGGACTCACTATATATGTCATGGAATGTTACTGTACCGAGACCACGTAGCATGTACTCGCCGTATGTGGCACCACCATCGCCCCCGCTTGCGTGGCGGTCATTGCCCGATGTGTCGTCCCAACTTCTGATGCTGTTGCCGGGAGCCAGGCCGGTGATGGCCGATGCGTCGAAACGCAGCTCCAGGCCGTCCGCTATCGGTAGCTCACGCGCACTCACGGTAGTCCCTACCAGAGACAGCACCAAAACAAAAGAGGCCAAATAATTCAATTTCTTAGACATAATAATCCTCCTTCAAAAAGTTAAATTAAAACAATTACAAATTATGTTTTGGCCACACACCAAAACCCCGATCTCTCGGGATTGTTCTCGACAGTCATCAAAAACCTCATCTATGAGAATTGCCACTCACACAGCTTATGGTGCTTCTGGTTATGGAGCCGGCCGAAGCAGACGAATATCATCGATGTAAATTGTACCTGAACCACCGGCTAATCCCGATACATCGGGATTCTTGTTGCCAAGACCAATGGCAATAGTATTGACATTGGCAAGGTTCACGCCCTGGTCGGCAAATCCGCCTGGGGCGGACAGGTCGATAGTCCATTCCGTCCAGGCCTCTATCTGCGCTGCATTTGGATTATCATGAGTAACTACCGCATTGCCATTAAGAGCCACATACAAGGGCTCAGCAGCATTCGACGCATCACCGTAGAACCAAATCGATAGCACTCCAACGCCTTCCTCAGTCCAGTTTCGTTGGGAGCTCAATGTCTTCTCCACCTCTGAATACCTGAGCTTGGCCTGCTGATTGTTGTCATAGAAGACCGGCATCGACTTGCCGCCTCCGTGAACGATAGTCTCCTCCATATAAGAAGCAGTGGTTTCATCACCGACCATAGAGCCGGTTCCGTTACCGGGATGGGATGGTTTGGTAGGATGCGAGGCATAGCCAAGCCCGTCTATCCACACCCACCATATCTCATTGTTGCCAACGTCATAGTCCTCAAAGTCGTCTATCACAATAAAGTCAGCTACCGTGAAGCTCCATACGCTGCCTTTGCTGATAGTCGCCTCAGTATTATACTCATCGATTCGCCAGTAGTAAGGCCCGCCGCCCCATTCAACGCCTTCGGCTGGAGTGTAAATAGTAACACCCTGGCGGCCTCGATATATGCCGGTCGTATCGGTTTCATCAGCATTAGCAACAACTTCCCTATCAGTGCCGAAGTAAACATCATGTTGAGATGCATTATCTCCCGGCGACCAGCTAAGGGGTGTCGCTTCTCTGATATACGGTGTTGAGCCTTGACTCGGCTTCGGGCCCCAGGCAAGTAACAGATCACCTCGCATAACCAGTATTATCTCTTCCTGTGTCAGCGCCCTATCGTAGATGCGGAAGTCGTCAATATCTCCTAAAAACGCGTTAATAAAGTCCCTACTCCCGTCGAAGGTGGAGGCCAGAGAGTCGGCACCCAGGAAACCATATCGGGTCTGGCCACTTCCAAAAGTCGTACCTTCAGTAACTGTCGAGTCATCCAAGCCGTCGATGTAGATGGTCATTTTTCCGTTGTCAAATACACAGCAGACATGATGCCAGAGCCCGTTGTCCACGCGCGTAACGCTACCGTGATCCACCTGTCCTGTACTGGTCATGACGTCCCAATCGATCAGGCCCAGACCCGCTCCATAACTGTCTATCCCTACACGCCAGTATTCAGCGCGGCCAAACCCGGCAATGATCTGCTCGCCCGGATTAATTGTCCGCATCCAAACACTCACAGTCAACTCCGCATAATCATCACCATTGTAATGGAGCTTTCGAATGGCTACGTATCCATTTTGCCCGAAGTTCAAGGCGGCGTCACCGATGAGTCCCGGGACGATCCATTGGGACGTACCCTTCAGAATCCCGTGATTACTGTGACCCGACCAGTCGACCGCGGTCGCCCCCGGCGTCTCGTCCAGTTTGAACCACGCCATAAGGTTCGGATCGGTGATCATTATCTCAGGTACCGTGGTGAAGCTCCAAACCTCGCCTTTATGCGTCGTGGCGCCATCAAACTCATCAACCCGCCAGTAGTACGTCTTCTCTAATTCAAGCGTACCGGGAGTATAGGTTGCTCCTGTCTGAGGAATACCCACAACGGCATTGTTCACATCGTCAAAAATGTCACCAAAATATATGGTGTGTAACTTCGCATTGAAACCTCTCGTCCAGCTAAGCTCCACATTCGAATCCACATATTTTGCCCCGTCAGCCGGCCCATGGTCATAGGCTTTCCTGGAGGGGACGTGAAAGCTCCAGACATCGCCTTTCCACGGACTGTTCGGCTCGGTGTCATTGACCTCATCGATTCGCCAATAGTAAGTTGTTCCAGGAAGAAAGCCATCCGGATAGGCAAATCCGGGAAAGCCGGCAATCAACAAAGTTGTTGCTTGGTTGCCCTGGAATGTATCGGCAGCGCCGTCGTTCACAGCATCAAAATTGTTGCCTAAATACACATCGTGCGAGACCGCAAAGGCCCCTGTCTTCCAACTGAGATTCGCCCAGGTGTCCTCATACCGCGAACTGTCCGCAGGTTTCGGGCTGGATGCCAGCGGATTCATGCCCGTAGCCGAGGTCTCCATCGCCTCCCGGATGTCATCCTGGGAGAGCACGCGGCTGTAGATGCGCACCTCATCAATCAGTCCCGTGAAGTGCCGGTCGCCCCTGGGGCCGCTGCGGCCGACGTTGAAATCGATACCTTCGGTCACAATGAACGGATTAGTCCCATTTCCGACCTGAAAGACGCCTAAGGGTTCACCGTCCAGGTAGAACATGACGTCTTCCATCAAGCCACCTTCCGGCAGCACCGCCACCGCATGGTGCCACTGCCCGTCGTGGACTTGAGCGTCACCGCGGTTGTTTCCATTACCGTGCTCGATACGCAGCCGACCGTCATGGAGGCGAAATTCCACTTTCAGGCCTCCGCCTTCGGTACCCCAGCTCAAAATATCCAAGTTTCCGGAGGTGGTCGTCTTGATCCAGCAAGCGAGAGTCCATGAAGATTGCAGAATGCCCATGTATCCGTCCATGCTGATATAGTCACCATCGCCGTCGAGTTCCAGAGTCCCGCCGTGCATGCCGTCATCGATGAAATGGGCATCGCCAATGAGCGTGCCATGGCGGTCATTACCGGAAAAGTCCTGGGCGTCGCCATCAAAAGGCCAGTAGCCCTCCAGTCCAGTGATGACGTCACCCGTTGTGGTGCCGCCTGCCAGAGCCACCGCCGCCACCGCAATTAAACACATTTTTTTCTTCCACATAATAATACTCCTTCACCCCGCCCCGTCTTTGCCGCAAGGCATCCGCCGCAAGGCGTCCCTTTCGGGACTGCGGACGACGGGCGGGGTTCAAAAAATTAATATAGCTTGTTAATTGAAATGTAAATATCTATACTGTGAAACACACAGCCCCCCATGCCGACTCTGTACCTGGCATAACACACCGTAACTCCTCCTCTCTTCGGAAAATTGTAGAATTTCACGCCTCAGAAGCCTAAAATCCTCAAATACCTGCACACCCGCAGTGGCTCGCTCTCGCCGCGATGCGACTTAACGCATCGATTCGCATCGAGTGGCGGAGCCAAGTCGCGACAGGTGCAGGCACAAGCTTTACCCAGCCCCTATGGCAGGGGCGGGATTTACCAATTCTATTTATACCAAATCAACCACTTTCCCGTCAAGGGCAAAGTGTCGGTGTTCCGATAATCTTGAGACTTTTTCCATTATAATTTACTGTGCCTCCTGAATAGGCCCAGCCGCGGCGTGTTATGGGCAAAACGCCCACCGTGGCTCGCTCTCGCCGCGATGCGACTTAACCCATCGAGTCGCAGCGGGTGGCGGAGCCAAATCGCGACAGGCACAAACGCAGATTTTGCGATTGTTACCCCTGCTTTGGGTTCCCGCAAGGCGGGGTCCCTCGCAGGGGCAAGCTTGCCCCCGTGGAAACGGGGGTATTTTTCAGACTGGAATGCTTCGAAATGGCTTTTGGGCTGTCGATTTCTGATATTTTCACCAAAAAAAGGTTGCATATTTCCAGCATTCAGGATACAATGATTGAAGTTAGAGCCAATTTGTTTTGGTAAGCTAAAAAACCACGTAAGCCATGTTGTAAGCTTGTAGGAGATAGGTGATTATGGCTGGTATGTTTTATTCATTACAGGAAGCCGCTGAGAAGCTCAATAAGACAGAGGAGGAATTAAAACAGATTGTCAAGGAAGGCAAGTTACGTGAGTTTCGCGATGGCCCGAATTTACTCTTTAAGGTTGAGGAAATCGAAGCGTTGATGTCCGGCACAGGTGTTATGCCATCAGAGCAAGTCCCTGAACCCGAAGCACTGGAACCAGAAGCTGCTGCACTGGAGACCCCGGAAGCCGAAGCACTGGAACCGGAAGCCCCGGAACCAGAAGCCCCGGAACCCGAAGCGCTCTCACTTGAAGCTCCGTCACCGGAGACCCCAGAATCCGAAGCACCGACGCTTGAAGATTTAGAGGAGGAACCGCTGGTACCATTGGAACAGGCGGCAGACTCAAGTGAGATTTTATTGGAGCCGGAAACCGGGGCGCCGGTTGCGCCAAGTGAGTTGACAGACGCAGACACCGCTCTAACTGGTGAAGGAATCAGCGTCCTCGGGGAAACCGACAGTGATTACCAGGTGACGGATGATACGCTGGCCGAGACCGCGGTACCAGCAGGTACAACGCCTGAAATGCCGTTGGAAGAGATCGAAGAAGATGTAAATCTGGATAGTTTCGGAAGCGGCTCAGGTTTGTTGGACCTTTCACTGCAGGCTGATGATACTTCCTTAGGTGGTATTCTCGATGAAATTTATATGGCTGAGGGCGAAGGCCAGGAGCCGGCTCCGGCCGAAGTTGGAAGCGGCTCTGCAGCGGCAGTGGCCGCTGAGGCGGAGCAAATGCTTGTCGAAGAAGAGCGTGTAGCTCCCCAGCTTGCTCCAGATGTCCAGGCATTAGCGCGACCATATATCGAACTGGCACCGGATATACAAAGTAATACCTTAGGGATGCTGCTGTTTTTGCCTCTGGTGGTTGTTCTTTACACCACGGTCGTGGCCGTGGCGGGTCTAAAAGGCGTGACGCCTTCGATTCTGGCGGGCATACAGGGTCTAATCTGGTATATTATGGGTGGGGTCGCTGTGGTAGCTGTTTTGGTAACTGGTGTGGCTTTTATGCTCGGCGGCGGCAACGGAACTGCTACAAAGACTAAAAAGCCCAAAAAGCTTAAAGCTAAAAAGGCCCCGAAAGCCAAAAAAGAGAAAAAACCTAAAAAGCCGAAGAAGCCCAAAAAAGAAAAGAAAGCAAAAAAGTAAATCCTAACAATCAGCACTTCCGAAGGCACAACGGCCCGCCGTGGCTCGCTTGGCGGAGCCAAGTCGCGACAGGCTTAACATTCGGCAGGATAGTTTCTTATCAGCTCTTTTTGGGTGGGTGAAAGGTCATCTCTCTGTGCAATTCTTTCACATCGAGTGGTGAAGGCAACATGGTCAGTTTCTGCTTCGGCGGGCTGATATGAATCAGATACTTGATACTGGATTCCCGCTTGCATGGGAATGACAGGGCCGGCGTAAGTCGTTAGAGTTTTCCACAGGTTGGATGGAATTGATTAGAACTCGGCGAATACTTCATGAAGACAATTTAGCACTAACCAACCGATTCAGACTAATATCCGCCTCAGCGGCCTCACGTGCGAGTTTACGATGTACTTCCGGAGGGACGCGAACCATGAATTTGCCACTGTATTTTCGCGAACTAAGCGGCTCCGGCACAGACTCACCATTGGCTTGCATATCGTGCAGGAGCTAACCCTGGGGGTAAGCATAGCGGAGGACAATTCGATTGATAAATGATTATTGATAATTGATTATTTTTGAGATTCCTCGGCTGCGCTCGGGATAATCCTTTCAATTGACTATCGATTATTAATAGTAGCACGATTCGGTATGACAAATTAAAAGTGGTTAGTTTGTGTAAAATTGTTGCTTAGTACAAGAAATTTGGTTATTTTATGTGGATACACACGCTTCTTACAGGCGTGCAGGAGGTGGGTGAATTCGTGAATTGTATCTCGGACCCCCGCTTGTTGCTGGCGGGGGCAAGTGATACGAACAACGCAAAAAGAACAGCAGGTATGATTTAATGGCGGATGAACAAATAAAATTAGTGCGACAAATCGAGGCTTTACTTGAATCGGGAGATAAATCGGCTCTAAGGGAACTGCTCAGCGACCAGAGAAGCAGTGACATAGCCGAGGTCGTGGAGCTTGTGGATAACGAGCAAAGACGTGCTATCTTCGATGCTATGGATGAGCCGACGTCGGCTGAGGTTCTGGAAAAGGTTGATGAGGCAACCAGAGCGGAACTATTCGAACTGCTAAAAGATGAGGAGCTGAGCAGTATTCTTAGCGAGCTTGACCCTGACGACGCGGCTGACGTTCTTTTGGAACTGCCGGAAGAAGAAAGGGCAGAGCTTCTGGAAAGCATACCTCCGGCTGAATCGGCTGAGATTAAAGAATTGCTGAGCTACTCGGAGGATTCAGCAGGCGGGATTATGGACACGGTTGTGATAAGTGTGTCCGAGGATGCCACGGTCGCTGAAGCGGTCAATAAAATCCGTACTGCGGAGATTGATGAAGACTTCTTTTCCGTGTATGTTGTGAACAAGGACGGCAGATTTGTAGGTGATGTTAGGATTAGATTCCTGCTGACCCGGCCGGAAGGGACGAGGATAGGTGATTTAGTTGACCCCGATACGATTTACGTTACTGTCGATATGGACCAGGAGGAGGTTCGGAATATATTCAGCAAGAATGACCTGATTGTAGTGCCGGTTCTTGATAAAAAACACAAGCTGGTTGGTCGAATTACTGCTGACCGTGTTATCGAGGTCGCCGAGGAAGAAGCTGCCGAGGACCTGTACACGATGGCAGGCACCGATCCTGATGAGCTGGATACGGTTTCGGCTTTTCGTGCGGCACGTATCCGAATGACGTGGCTTTTTCCCTGTTTAATCGGGACGGGGGTAACGGCTCTGGTCCTGATGTTTTTCCACGACAAATTTGGCAAAGGTTCAGCTATTGTTTATACTGCTGCGCTTGCTTTTGTACCTATGATTGCAGCTATCAGCGGAAACGCCGGGCTGCAAACCTCGGCGATTGTGGTTTCCGGACTGGCAACAGGTCACCTTGTGGCACTGAGAGTAAGTCAGGTTTTTACACGTGAAGTGCGAATTGCCGTTCTCGTAGCGTTGAGCTGCGGAGTTATAGGCGGTGTGGCATGTAGATTCTTACTTTACTTAAAGGCCCCGGAAAGCACCATAAATTCTGTGTGGCTTGTGTTTGCGTTCGGGACGGCCATGTTCTCGGCAATAATGGTGGCGACGACTCTTGGTTTGTTTCTGCCGTTTTTATTCCGCCGAATCGGTATAGACCCGGCTATAAGCTCCGGGCCATTAGTTACAACCGCAAACGATTCGATAAGCGTTACAATCTATATGACTTTGACACTGTTATTGGTGACGTGAGGTCAGAGGTCGGACTCTGACCTCTATTTTTCGCAAGCCATTATCTTCGTATTTGCCGGTTAACGACCCTTCTCCTTAGGCTGCTTTTTCTCGGAATCTCCCTAATTGCCAAGTGTGATACCGGCGGTTTTCTGGGAACAACCTTTTTTGGTACTTTCTGTCCTAATAGCTGTAACGCGCTTCTGCATATTTCCCTGGTAGAAGTGTCGTGACGTTTCATGCCCTGTTCTAAAGTCTCCAGAGCCATTTTTTTCATCCTGCCTCGCATTTTTCTAAGGCCATAGGCAGCAGCGTTTCTCGTTGGTACGGGACAGTTACCAAACAAGGCGGTTTTTAAGATGTCTAAACCATCCTCCTGCATCCAGGACAATTTATAAGCGGCCCGTCGTCTGTTGGATGCATCTGAGGAGTACAATAGCTCCCGGAGCTTCCTGAGGAGTTTTATTGACGCTTCATCCTTTTCTCGGCCTGAGAGTACTCTTTTCTCCAATTCCATAAGACCACCCCTGTATTTAGATTACTTCCCTGTAATGTCCCCATTTCTCTAACAAGATATAAGCGAATTGTCAAATATTTATTTGAAAAGAATTAGAGTTTTTCTTCGGTGGCCGCTGTTGGCAGGTTGAGGCTGGAAAAAACCAGCATAGCGGGCATTCAATAAGGGCGGTTACTACTCTGCGAAGTCGCTACGCAGCACGAGCCGCGAACCGCCCCTACGGTTACGGTAGGGAAAAATTGTTCTGCAATTTGTGGCGAAAATCAATATTGTTCAAGCATCAAGCTTGACAACGGGCTTAAAATTTTATAATATAGTTGTATAAGGGTTTGTCTTTACAAATCTTAGGGTAAGAGCAATGCTCTGCCAGGCCACGACCGATAATAAAGCCGGTCGTGACAGTAACAATTTGATTATAAGCTCTGGAGTTAGTGGTAATTATGTCCACGGGACAACCTATTGATGAACAAGCAGGCCTTGAGCATGAGCCGGAATTGAATAAGTATTTCAAGGCGGCTATCAAAACCCGTGCAAGCGACCTGCATCTGAAAGTAGGTCAGCCGCCCAAGTTGCGTCTCTATGGCGAGTTGAAAAATACTACCGGCGAAGTAATGACGGTACAAAGGATTAAAGAACTGGTCTTCGAGATACTCAGCTCTGCACAACAAGACTTTTTTCTGGAGCATGGGACCCTGGACTTCGCCCACGAGATCGAGGGTGAACACCGTTTCCGAACAAACATATTTCGCCAGCGAGGAGTGATTAGCCTTACGGCCCGGCGAGTCAACACAGTCATCCCGCCTTTCGAAGAGCTTCACCTGCCGCCCATACTGGAAAAAATATGCCAGAGCAGGCAGGGGCTGATTCTTGTAGTAGGTCCTACGGGCTGCGGCAAAACCACAACAATCGCATCGATGATAGACCACATCAACCAAACTCGCGCGTGTCATATAATTACGATTGAAGACCCTATCGAGTATCTGTTTAAGGACGCCAAAGCGATAGTCTCACAAAGGGAAATCGGGATTGACGTCAAAGACTTTGAGGAGGCCTTAAGGTATCTGATGCGCCAAGACCCTGATATTGTTTTCATTGGCGAGATGCGTGATGCTAAAACGGTCAGCGCCGGAATGAGAGCTGTAGAAACGGGCCATCTTGTTTTCGGAACGATGCACTC
>SDBU01007826.1_pt1 | contig 12252 bp, 12 predicted proteins | sample 2277071 | NCBI WGS metagenome assembly SDBU01 (sample SAMN10397929, study PRJNA504765) | marine sediment metagenome | isolation source: marine sediment core GS08_GC12, 126 cmbsf | place: Arctic Ocean: Gakkel Ridge, Loki's castle | collected 2008
TAAATCTACCCGAATGTCCTTAACCGAGCGAGCAGCAGTGAGGCCGCGACACCCCTCCAGAGGGTTAGGTACATTCGGGTAGAGGGTTAGAGGGTGCTGGCGTTTTGACCCAAAAATTTGCACTTTCGCCAGCACCGCCCGTCCCGATCGGGACACCGAAGTCAACCGTGAGTCAACACGGCCCGCGTTGACTTTCATTGACCTTTGAGTTGACTTCCGTTGACTTCCGTTGACTTTGCGTTGACTTTAGTCAACGCAAAGTCAACGGAAGTCAAGACTAACAGTCAACTAAAAGTCAAGCCTGGACGAAATTACTCGTGTGCGCGCGCCGGCGGCCACGCGCACCTTCTGGCCCCGCCGATTACGTAAACGCCTGCTACCGGCCGGGCGCCCGCTTCTGATCGGGGGACAACGACAGTCGCGCGCGCAATGAAGCGCCGCAGCCGCCGCCGTCGTCGTCGTCTTGCTGCTGCTGCTGCTGCTGCCGCCGCCGCTGCCGCCGCCGCCGCCGCCGCCGGCATCTACGTGCTGCCGGACGAGATGCTTGTACACACGCTGCGGTTCGTCGTCGACGACGCGAGTCGCGGTGCGGCAGCTCGCGTGAGCCGGCGGTTCCGCGCGGTGGCGTGGACGGCGTTCGCGGACGCAGATCCGATGCCGGCGTTCGTCTACGCGTGTCGCAAAGGCTACGCGGACATCGTGAAGATGATGTTGATTGGCGACGGCCGCGTCGATCCCAGCGCTGAACACAACTGGGCGATCACGCACTTCAGCAAGAAGGGAGACGTCGAGATCGTGCAACGTCTTCTCGATGACCCGCGCATCGACCCTAACGGCTTCGTGGACCAGCCGCTCGAGGAGAGCAGCCGCAAGGGACACGCGAACGTGGTGCGATTGCTGTTGGCGGATCCGCGCATGCGTTTCGACGACCGCTCCCACCCCTGCGATTCGGCGCTGACGCTCGCGTGCTGGCACGGGCACACGGAGGTGGTGCGGCTTCTGCTGGAAGACGGCCGAATCGACCCGGCGGCTCTCTTCAACTACATCATCATCGAAACCATCCGCGAGGGCCACGCGGACGTGCTGCGGCTGCTCCTGGAGGACGGGCGTGCCGATCCTACCCTCATGAGGAACCTGGCGATCCACGAGAGCGCCAAGTGCGGACTCGTCAATTTCGTCGAGCTGCTGCTGGCGGACGGGCGTGCCGACCCCGCCGCCGCCAACAACTACGCCATCCGCTGGAGCAACGCGATCGGGCACGCGGCTGTCGTGCCGCTGCTGTTGGCCGACCCACGCGTCGATCCCACCGCATGCCACAACGAAGCGATCCGCACGAGCAGCCTCGCGCAACGAGGTCCACGCTTTCAAACGCCGTTTTGACAAGCCCCTCGTGGTAGATCATGCCCATTGTCGTGATCGCGTCCGCCGTCGTGTCCACGGCGTAGAACAGCGGCCGCTGGACGATGGTAGCGAACGCATCCAGCATCGCGTCGAATGTGTCGCCATCGACGACAACGACGGCCGCTTGCCTCAATGCCACCGTCGGGAGCTGGGCGACGGCCGTGGCGAAGCGCAACCAGTCCGGTGCGTCGTCCGAGAACGCCACTTCGCGAAACGCAATCACCGTCAGCGTAAATGCGAGACCGAACAGCGCACACGCGCACACGAGATTATTCAGCAGCGCGACGTCGAGGATCGTGCACGGTCGTCGCACACGCGGCCGCCGCCGCCGCCGGTGTTCTTCTTGCGTTGCGGACGGGACGAATCCATCGCGCGTGATTAACGGCATCGCGGACAAAACACCGCTTCTGCCGACGCGCCAACTTTATACCGGGAGCGACAAACTACAATTCGCGTTTACCGCCGGATCCACTGACGGCAGTGGGCCCCGCGAGCGGTCGCTCGAACGGTGTTGCAATGGTATGCACCACCCCCGAAGAGCGCCCTTTTCTTCCAAACTCACAGTGGCCTCCCGGTGACACACACGCGCACTCTTTATCTCGGATTTTCAGAGTTCACACGCGTTGTTGCGTCCGTCCATCGCGCACCGCATGGATTCATCGTGTGCTCTTGCCACCGCTTTCCATAGCGCGGTGTTGAGTTTGGCAACTTCAAGCGCGTGCGCTTTGGCGTCTTCCGCCAGCTTCGAGGCGTACTCGAAGTTTGCGCGCTGAATTTCCCGCAGTTCTTCGAGCGCCGTCCGCGCAGGCTCACATTGTTCCGGCCACGGCGCAAAAATAATATGACAAGCATAAAAAACGAGGAGGCACGAGAAGAACGTCATCGTCGCCCCCAGTGTGAATACCGCGATGTCCCCTGTCGTCCACGCCTTGCCTCCTGGCACCATGCCATCGCAGGGGCCCACTACCAGGTCTTCTTCGTCTTCGTCTTCTTCTCGTTCTTCTTGTTCTTCCTGTTTAACAGTTGGAACGGGGCCCGTTTCGGTGTTGTTGTTGTTGTTGTTGCTGTGCTGCTGCTGCTGCTGCTGCTGCGCCCCGTCGACTGCTGTCATCTTCTGTCGGGCTGCAATTGGCTTCGGGTAAACGTGATTTTGTTTTTGTTTTTATGCGCGCGGCCGCGGCCGGACACAGAATCCGGTTGCGTCACGCCGTCGTGCTGCATTTGCTTGGTATTCATCGTGGCCACCTTATTTGCGGGGAATTTAAGCGAAAGCGTCCGCGATCTACTGACGTTGCTGCACGAAAACATGCGCTTTGCTGCTGCTGCTGCTGCTGCTGCTGCTGCGCGTTAAAAAGTGTATCGTCAACCGCTAGAAAAACCCATCGTCCATGAAGGAGGGGTAATTTGGGTCTCGCAGCCGCAGCACGGGTCGCCTCGCCGGCCACGCCGACGTGGTGCGCGAGTTGATGGCGGACGGTCGCGTTGACCCTGCCGTGCACGACAAATGGGCCATAGTGTAGCGGATGGAGACCTGGATTACAGTGTATCTGGTGCGCACGAGATTACTCTCCGTTTCGCGCGCGCTTGCACCCGCTCGCGCCGTCGCACTCCGCGTATGGCTGCGGCGACCGTGGCCGCGTGCGTCCTTGCGTAGTGGGCGGCGCCGCAGGCGCTGCGACGCTGCCGGTCGCCACGAACCGGCGCACCATCGCCCGCAGCTCGTCGTCGTCGGGCACGTGCACGCCGGCCGCGTCCGCCGCCGGCGCGCCACCGGCCGCGCCCGTCTCGCCGTAGAAGCGCAGCACGCGCGGGTTGGCGCGGATGCACGCCGGGTCGAACGGCATGATCAGGCGGAGGCCGTCCTTGGAGCGCACGCGCGACAGCGCCACGTACGCCTGGCCCTCGGCGAACACCGTGCCGTCGAGCTTGATCTCCGCCTCGTGCATCGACAGCCCTTGCGCCTTGTGTATGGTGGTGGCGTACGCCAGGCGCAGCGGCATCTGCATGTGCCGCACCACCCACTGCGCGCCGCCGCCGCCGGTGCCGACGACGTCGGTGGTCCACGCGTGCCGCTCGACGGCGTGCTCGGTGCCGTCCGCGAAGCGCACCACCGGCCGCCCGGTCGTCTCCCACCGTACCACGGTGCCGCAGGCGCCGTTCACCAGCCCGTTCCGGACGCTCACGTTCGCCAGCAGCATCACGCGCGCGCCGATGCGCAGCTTCACCGTCCATCCCGCCGGGCACCGGTCGCTCAGCTTGCGGCCGGCGGCGCGCACGCGCTCGGACGCCCGCACGCCGTCCCACGACTTGTACGCGCCCAGCGGAGCGCCCGCGGTCCGCGGCGACGCGTCCACCGACGCCGCGAACTCGTGCTGCGTGTCCGCCGGCAGGCGCTCCAGCTCCCGCGCGTTGACGCAGTCGGCGTCGCGGTTGTGCGAGAACATGTGCGGCACCGCGGGCGCGTGCGCGCCGCGCACGCGCGACACCACGCGCTCGTGCAGCGCCTCGATGTCGCCTGCGGTGTGCACGCCGATGCGCACGCGCGCCAGCAGCTGCACGAACGCGTCGTCCAGCTGGCGGTGCACGTGCTCCAGCGTGATGCGCGTGAATTTGCACGCGCGCCACGCCAGCGTCTCGAAGCAGAACTCGGCGCCGCTGGCCTCGCCGTCCGGGTTCTCGTCGGCGCCGACGGGCGCCAGCTGGAAGAAGTCGCCGAACACCACCACCTGCAGGCCGCCGAACGCCGGCTGGTACCGATGGGCGAAAAACGGCGAGGTGCCGCCGGGGCAGCGTGCGTTGCCGGCGATCGCGTTCACCACCTCGAAAAAGCGCGGCTGCACCATCGAGATCTCGTCGATCACCAGCACGTCGATGTCCTGCCACCGCTCCTGCGCGTCCCGGCGGCGCGCGAATTTCGCCAGCAGCTGCTGGAGCGGCTCGCGCGCCAGGCCGACTCCGGTGAACTCGTGCAGCGTGGTACCGCCGATGGCCGCCGCCGCCACGCCGGTGGACGCCGTCACCACCACCTGGCGCCCGTGCGCCCGCAGCGCGTCCACCACCTCGCGCAGCACGTGCGTCTTGCCGGTGCCCGCGCCGCCGGTGATAAACACGTTCTCGCGGCGCTGGACCACCGCCTCGAGCGCCGCGCGCTGCTCGCGTTCGCCGAGCGCGCGCGTCTTGCACAGCTGGCGCCAGTCCGCGTTCGTGGGCGCCGCGATCGCCTCGGTGTTGTTGTCGTTGGCGTCGCGCTGCTGCCGCTCCCACTCCGGCCGCCACAGAGCGGCGTCGCGCAACACGCGGTTCAGCTGCGTGCCAACCAGGTTCACCCGCGCGCGCATCCATTCCATCACCGGCCGGAGCTGTAGCACATTCAACCACATCTCGTCCGGCAACTCGGGCGCCGCGGTTTCGTGTGCCATCGTCGTCGTCGTCGCGTTCCTAGCGCAGCACACTGTGTGCTGTTATCGTGAGTATGATTTTATTGAAAATACGGGACCGCGCGGTAAAATGCGGCTGGACGGATGTAGTCTGGCGCGTTCCCAGAGTCGACCTCGAACGCGCCAGACTACATCCGTCCAGCCGCATTCTAACGCTTGATTTCCGGCGGGAGGGAAATATGTGCACCGTACGAGCACGCAAAAACTATTGTGGGTTGGGCGCGACCGTTCCGGGAGCGTGGGATGCGATGCAGTGCTTTCTCTACCGGCGAACACCGGCTGCGCGCCGTTGGCAGCGACGCCACAATGATTCGGTGCTCTATACATAGGAGGGCGACGAGCGGTGCACACGCACGCGATGGCATACCAGCGCACGCTCTCGGTGCAACACGTGGGCACCGGCAACATGGCGGCCACGGTGCTGTCGCCGACAGCCACCGTGCGCGAATTCGAGGCGACCGCGCGCTCCGCGCTGGGCATCGCGGCGCGCACCCCGGTGCGACTCAGCGTCGCCGGCGCGCCCGGCGAGCAGGAGTGCTTCCTGCGCGACCCAGACGCGCGCATGGCGGATGCTGTGGACAGGGCGACGCGCGTCGTGCACGTGCTGGAGGCGGCGGAAGGCGAGGTTGTTAATGCCGGTGACGACGACGACGACGACGACGTTTCTGCTTTCGGCGAGATAGGGAGCGCTGCCGCCGATGACGACCCGCTGGTGCGCGCGGTGGCAACGCGCGTCCGGCGGCGTGCGCTGGAGCTGGCACGGGGCATCGCCGCGCGCGACCAGAAGCTTCGTCTGCAGCGCGGCGCGCCCATCACGTTGGCGTCGGTGTGATCGTGCATTGTATAACAGATGGACGACCGTTAGCGGACAAGTCTATTGCACTTGCAACGTGTCCAGTCTGCGCGCAACGTCGTCCGGCGACGGCTGCCGCCGCTGCGTCAGCTCGAACCACTGGCGATGCGCAAAGTCCCGCCTCGCCGGAGTCGCTTCTTCGTGCTGCCTGCACACCTTCCACCCGCCCTCGTGGCGGAGCGCCTTCAGTTGGTCGTCGATGTAGACGTCGGGGGATTCGCACACGTCCTCGAACGTGCGGTGGATGATGCGCCCGTCGATGGTGGTGGCGTCGAGCACGCACGAGCACCGGTAGTGCCCGGTGTCTTGCTCGGACGCGCGCACGTCCAACGTCGCACAGCCCGGCCACTCGCACATCGGCGCTAGCGGCTCGTACATTGCTCGCCCGAGCGAGCGGGGAAAAGTGCGCGGGGGGGGGGGGAGAGAGAAGCAGGGCAGCGACGACTAAGCGTGTGCTCCGTCCCATCCGAAATGACGCCGTAAAACCGTTTCTTCTCCAAATCTCCGGTGCGCGAGCGCGCCCGCTACAGAAGCGAAATCGTTTTTGCAGCCTCGCTTCCACCACCGTGGCATGGTGCGCCGCCGTCGTCACTCCTGGATCGGTGCGTGCTATCGCCTTCAGCCTCTTCTTGATGTCGTCCGTCAGGCGATCGTTGCCGTCGATCTGGGCCACCGCGGCCTCGTACGCATCGTCGTGCTCGGACGCCTTGCTTTGGCCGTGCTTCTTTTGGCGTCGCCGCGATCGCTGCTGCTGCTGCTGCTGTGCCTCCGGCGCCGACATCTCACCAACGCGCACTAGCTGCCGACGAATTTGCTATTGTGACTTAAGCCCGATGAAATTTAAGACCCGGAAAAATAAACTGCTGTTTTTTCAGTCGACACGCGTGCGTGTCGCCGGCGCCACACCCATGAACGCACACGCGCTGTTGGCCGTGCTTGGCGGGCGCGGCGGCACCGGTTTTGGGGCGCCGTTGACGTGCAGTCTTGGCGGCGACGGCGACTGTCCGACGAAACGCGAACGCGACCGCGACGACGACAACAAGGCGAAACGCGCTCGCCTGGACGATCTTTACCGCTGGGCGCTGCCGGATGAGATACTCGCGCACGTGGCCTCGTTCCTGGGGCGCGCCTGCGATCGCCGATCGCAGTGCGCGTTCGCGCTCGTGTCCCGTCGCTTCCGACGCATAGCACGACTCGTGTTCGACGCACATCAGGCGTTCCACTACGCGTGCCGCCATGGATACGCGGACGTGGTGCGGCGGATTCTTGCGGACCGGCGCACCGATCCCGCGGCCGTGGACTACTATCGGGTGCCGCGTATCCATGGCTGTGTGATCGCGGATAGCTGCCAGCTTGGAAACACCGACGTCGTGCGCCTGCTGCTCGAGGACGGGCGTGCCGACCCGACAGCGGACGACAACTGCGCGCTCCGAATGGCCACCTGGTATGGACATACGGCGGTCGTGCGCCTGCTGCTCGCCGATGGCCGTGCGGACCCGAGAGCGCACAACAACCGCGCGATCGAGTGGGCCTGCTCACGCGGACACATGGACATCATGCAGCTGCTGCTTGCCGACGGACGCGCCTCGCCGGCGGCCTCGCGCAGCCTGATCATGAGCGCCATCCACGACGGCAACGCCGGCATGCTGCGTATGTTGCTGGAGGACGGACGGGCCGACCCCGCGGACGGGCGCAACGCAGCGATTCGCGTGTGCAGGACGGCGAGACGCGACGATCTGATGTGGTTGCTGCTCGCGGACCGGCGCGCCGACCCTGCTGCGGCGTTTTGACGTCGTTGCGCGATGAAAACGAAATAATTTTTTACATAAACAGGCGTTCGCAGTTGCGCTCGGCTGACAACGAACATAACAGCGCCGGCGTGACTCGCGATGAGCAAGCGCAGCAGCAGCAGAAGCGACGATGCGGTCGGAGGTGGTAAACGAGCAGCGCGCTGCATCGTCGACATGCTGCCGCGCGACATGTTGGTGTGCGTGGCGGATTTCCTCGGCGCGCGCGACCGCGGGCCCTTCGCGCGCACGTGCCGCCTCTTGCGCGGCATCGCGCGGCGCGCGTTCGACCCGATGCCGTCGTTCGCGTGGGCGTGCATGCACGGATACACCGACCTGGCGGAGGAGCTGATGTACGGCGATGAGACGCACGAGCGCGTCCATCCCGCCGCCGACGACGACTTCGCCCTGTGCGTGAGCAGCAAGAAGGGATACGTCGGCGTGGTTCGGCTGTTGCTGCGGGACGGACGCGCCAACCCCGCAGCGCGGCAAAACTACGCCATAGTGGAGAGCAGCGCGCGAGGCCACACCGTCGTCGTGCGGGCGCTGATCACAGACGGGCGCTGCGACCCTGCCGTCAAGCAAAACTATCCACTGCGCCAGAGCAGCGAAACCGGAAACGCCTCGGTGGTGTCGCAGCTGCTGGTGCTGGCGGGCGGGCGAGTCGATCCCACCGCCTTTGACAGCGAAGCGATCCGCACCAGCAGCACGCTCGGTCACGCCGGCGTCGTGAAGCTGCTGCTCGCCGAGGGACGCGCGGACCCGGCCGCCGCCGACAACGAACCGATCGGCGACAGCAGCGCGAATGGGCACGCCGACGTCGTGCGGACGCTGTTGACGGATCGGCGCGTCGACCCGGCCGCCGACAGCAACCGCGCCTTGCGCAAGGCGAGCGAGTACGGCCACGCGGACGTCGTGCGGCTGTTGCTCGGGGATGCGCGCGTCGACCCGACCAACGACGGCAACTACGCTGTGCGCCAGGCCGCCATCTGGGGACACGTGGACGTGGTGCGGGCGCTGCTCGCGGACGGGCGCTGCGACCCGACCGGTGCCCTCGCGGCCATGGACCGCTGGCATTGCACCGGGTTTGGGGAACGTGAGGAGATCGCGCAGCTGCTGCGGGAGGCGGCGAGGACGCCACTCTTGAACTTGATTTTGGGTCACCAACATTAAAGAATTTCGCCTCACCGTCCGTCAGTGCACGTTGGGCAGTGTCGGCAGGGACGATGAAACGCAAGCAACAGCAACAGCAACAACAACGCGACGGCGGCGCGCAGAAGCGGCCGCGCGCCGATTGCCTGCAGCTGCCACAGGACATGGTGGTCGAGGTGCTGCAGCGCTTGCCGCCGTGCAGGGGCGGCGGCCGCCTCAGCGCGCTGCGCGTGTGCCGGCGGTGGCGCGATGCGGGGCTGCGCGCGTTCGACCCGTCCGCGAACAACAACCGCGCACTCATCAAGGCCGTGCGCGGCAACCGCCCGGAGCAAGTCGCCGCGCTGCTCGACGACCGGCGCCTGGACCCGAACCAGTGGGGCGTGCACGCGCTGTCGGTGGCGTGCGGGTTGGGGCGCGTGCAAGTCGTCGAGGTGCTGCTGGCGCACCCGCGCGTCGACTTGGCGCGCTGCAACGCAACCGCGTGCCTGTCGAAAGCGGCGCGCAACAGGAGCGCGCGGCTCGTGCTGATGTTGCTGAACGACCGCCGCATGGCGGTCGACGACACGAGCGGGTTGCTGTCCATGCTGCTGGGCAACGCTTGCGAGTCGGGCGCGCTGGACGTCGTGCGACGACTGCTGGACGACCCTCGCCTGCCGCGCCAGGGCGCAGTGGATCTGGACTCGTTCCGGTGGCGCGCGGTCAACATGGCGGCCGTCGCGTTGGTGCTGGAGCGCGCGCGCGATACACCCGGCGGATGGGTGAAGGCGATGATCAGTCAGTGGTTGCGCGTGTGGCGCGGCGATGTGTGCAACGTCAGATTCCGCAAGCGCGCGCGACTGCGACAACACATGGATACGGTGGCGCGGCTGCTGTGCGCGCGGATCACCTCGCCCTATTCCTGTCCGGTGGACGACGCACGCGTGCACCACGTGCTGGAGAAGTCGATCCGTCTGCGCACGCAGTACGGCATCGTGCACGCGTACGCGTGCGGCGACCCGCACCGCTACATGAGCGCGTTCTGCGCGGCGGCCGGCCGGCGCCCGCCGCCTGAGCACGATGCGGAGGAAGACAGCAGCTACACGTCCTCGGACGATTGATGCGCGTGCGCACAACTGCATTATGTTTTACGAGAACGGTCTAACGACGGCTTCCAATCTCCGTGATGGCAGCATTTCTCCTCCAGATATTTCGTAGCTGCGGTCCGACCGCGGAGATGGTGATCGATGCTGGGGGGGTCGTCGTTTCGCAGTTTCGCAGCACGTCGTAAAGAAAAGCACGCGCGTTGGTCTGCATCACGTAGAGCAAACAGGCGGCAACCTGTATGGACTCAGCGAAGCGCGCGCGCGCATGCGCACACACGCACCGATAAAGGGAAAAAACCGACGCCCAGCTTCACGACGTTCGATTCAGCGAAGTTTTTCGCTGTTTTCAGTTAGGCGAAAAAATGACGTTTTCGACGAAAATAACTCTCGCTCGCAGTCACCGCGAACGCGCCGCGCCACGCTATTCTGTCTCGGTATCCAAAGCGCCCAGGCTGCTGCAGCAACGAATGGCAGTATTCCACGCCGGCGACCCTGTGTGCACTCAGATTTCGATAGAACTTCAAGTGGAGAGGGCAGGCGCGTGGCGGGATGTGGGAATGCAGCTTCACCGTTTACTACACAACAACGCCTTCCATCCAAACACGATCAAAGGACGGGTTTCGCCGGCGAACGGCGACGTCACGTGGGGCGAACTCCTTCTGGCGGCGGTTCGCAGTCGCTGCGTTCTCCATAGCGTTCTACGCAATGCGTTCGTCAACGCGAACGTTGAGAACACGTGGAAAAAGTTCGCCAGCGGCGGTCGGCGAGCCTTCTCCGAGTTCGTGTCTAGCTACGGCGACGCGCCGGAGACGACCAAGGGCGGCGCGCCGTTTCTCGCCATGGACGCGGTGTTCGACGAGGATTGCCAGCGCTGCGCTCTGTTGGATACGTCTGGCATAGTCCAAAACCCGCCGGACGATATCCCCACCAACGGACACGACTTCCTCCAAAGCCTGACATACCTCACAGTCGACAACGTCGTGCGGTCCCTAAGCACGATGGGATTGCCAAGCTTCGGTGATGTCATCGAAGCGCTGTTGATGGCGGAGCACGCGCACGCGCACGACACCAAGTAAAAGTGTGTGTGTGTGCGTGTGTGTATTCGTCGTGGCCCACAAACGTGTCCTGCCTTTTGGCGCGCGCTTCGCTCTGGCGGGTGAATGGCCCGGCCAGTCGACGGTCATACTGGTGAACGAGAACGCGGAATTGCTGTGGTCTCCGGAGGAGTAAAAAGGCGCAACGCAACGCAACGCAATGCAATGCAACGCGGCGGTGTAGCGACGCACGATTGAACGAGTAAAAAAAATCGCATCCTTTTTTTTTCTTTTGACGCAATCACTCCCCCCCGCGGGTTCGTTCGTTCGTTCGTGCACGCGTATTTGAAACATGCTACGTGCGCGGTCTGCGACGGGCCGAAAAATGGCGCCCACCACCTGCAGAGAAGTGCTGACCGGCGTGCTCGTGGTCTGCTGCTGCTTCTTCGTGGCGGTTTTAGGCGGCGGCCTGGCGCTCACCGTTCTGGCGGTCACGAACGAGATCACCCGCGCACTGATGGCCCTGGGCGTCCTGCTCGCCGTCGCCGGCGGCATCCACTCCGGCCGCCACAGAGCGATAAGACACGCGGCACCTATGCGACGCATCCAGGCGTTGGATGACCCAGACGACGACCACGATGACGACGCGTCGGCGTTTTTGTAGGAGACGACATCGGTGCGAAGCGGCAGCATTTTTTTTATTCTCGTTCCGTTGGCTGCCTCGCTGTTGTAAATACGGCGCGCGCGCGCTAGAGAGAGAGAGGGCAGCGACGCCCGCGCGCGCTGAAGATGCACTGAGTGCGTAACAACAAAACGGTTTTTTTTCTACGCGGACGAGCTACGCAATGTACTCGTATTCGGTCCACTTCAAGTTACATTCTTTCCGCCGTCGTTTACGCGGACGCGCCGTGTCCTGCGTCTTCTGTGGTGCGGCGATTTAGATTATCGCACGCACGCACGCACGCACGCACGCACATACATAAACGCGCGCGCGCGCACACACACACACACACACACACCAGTGGTCGACGTCGCACGGCTTGAAATCCTAAAAGTTTGCCGCTTGGATAACTGACACTGACATCAACGACCGGTGCCGGTGTTTGCGCATCGGTTACGCCATGCAATTGTTGTATCCACGCCAGCAACTGCGATCGCGGAACGCCTCCCACCGACACCACCATGCCACCGGCGGTACACAGGTTCGTGTGATCCATCGCGTCGTCGCGCCGACAGTCGTCGGAACAGTACCACGCACAACGGCACATCTCGCAGCGCTTCGTCATCTCCATGATGTCCGCGCGGCAGCGGCAACAAGCGATGGGAATGCCGCTGGCGTACAACTCGTTGAGCACTTCGCATCCGGAGTCGCGGTTCGCCGCGGCCATCAGCACGTCGGTGATCAGCGACGCTGCCTGCACACAATTAAATGGTAGGGGGGGGGGGGGAGAAAAAAAAGAGGCGCGAGAAAACCCCAAGGGGTTAAAAAAAAAACCCAAACCAACC